>Ga0080064_1000762_pt1 | contig 77680 bp, 68 predicted proteins | sample Subgrocontami54m_FD_69260 | JGI IMG/M metagenome (GOLD analysis project Ga0080064, IMG submission 69260) | Subsurface groundwater microbial communities from S. Glens Falls, New York, USA - GMW46 contaminated, 5.4 m (SPADES assembly) (version 2) ...
CCGGGGCCCTCGCCCCCCCGGGTGTCCTGCGGCTGGGGGGCGGGGGGGCCCCGCACCAGGGCCCCTCGGTCGACCGGTTTCCCGACCCCCGGCGGGCGGGGGGGCGGCCCACCAACGACCCCCGCGGGGACGGACAGCCCCGGCAGGCCGGCGATGTTCACCGGCAGCGTAAATACGTCGTTGAGATACATCTCGAACGGGTCGGCGGTCTTCTCACCGATCTTGAACGCCGTCGTCGGCGTCACCGGCGCGACGAGCGCGTCGTACTTCTCGAATGCGGCGTCGAACTCGCGACGGATGACGGTGCGCACCTTCTGCGCCTTCAAGTAGTACGCGTCGTAGTAGCCGGATGAGAGGGCGTAGGTGCCGATCATGATCCGGCGCTTCACCTCGGTGCCGAAGCCGCGGCCTCGCGTCTTCTCCATGTTGTCCCACATGCCCTCGCCCTGCTGATACGAGAAGCCGTACTTGACGCCGTCATAGCGTGCGAGGTTAGCGGACGCCTCGCTCGGCGCGATGATGTAGTAGACGGCCAGCGCGGCTTCCGTGCTCGGCAGCGTCACGTCGCGGTCGACGATGGCGCCCTGCGCTTCGAGCGCCGCCAGCGCCGCGTCGACCCGGGCGCGTACGCCGGCATCGAGCGTCGACGGCATGTACTCGCGCGGCACGCCGATGCGCATCCCGGCAACACCCGCATCGAGATCGGCGGTGAAGTCGGGGACGTCGAGCGGCACCGATGTCGAATCGCAGGCGTCATGCCCGCAAATCGCGTTCAGCACGATCGCCATGTCGCGCACGCTGCGGGTGAACGGCCCGACCTGGTCCAGCGAACTGGCGAACGCGACAAGCCCGTAGCGGCTGACGCGCCCGTACGTCGGCTTCATCCCGACAACGCCGCAGAGCGCCGCCGGCTGGCGGATGCTGCCGCCGGTATCGGAGCCGAGGGCGTAGACCGCCTCGCCCGCCGCGACGGCGGCGGCCGAGCCGCCGGACGAGCCGCCGGGCACGCGCGTCAGATCCCACGGGTTGTGCGTCGGATGAAAGGCGGAGTTCTCGGTCGACGAGCCCATGGCGAACTCATCCATGTTCGTCTTGCCGACCATCACGGCGCCCGCGTCGAACAGCCGCGTTACGACCGTCGCGTCGTACGGCGGCACGAAGTTCTGCAACATCTTCGATCCGCAGGTGGTGGCGATGCCGTCGGTCGTCAGCAGGTCCTTGATCGCGACGGGCACGCCGAGCAGCGGCCCGTGCTCGCCGGCGGCGATGCGGGCGTCGGCGGCATCCGCCTGCGCGAGCGCGCGCTCGGTCGTCAGCGCCAGGTACGCCCGCACGCGCGGCTCGACCGCGGCGATACGCTCGATCACGGCCTGCGTCAGCTCGCGCGACGAGATCTCGCGCTTCGCGAGCAGGCCGCCCGCCTCTTCGATGCTGAGGTAGTGCAACTCCGCCATCGCTATTCCAGCACCGCCCGCACGCGCAGGTACCCGTCGTCGGTGCTCGGCGCCAGCGCCAACACCTCGTCGCGCGGAAGCGACGGGCGCGATGCGTCGTCCGCCATCACGTTGCGCAGCGGCAGCGTGTGCGCCGTGGGCTCGACGCCGTCGGTATCGACGGCGTTCAGCGCATCGAAGTGGCCGATGATCTCGGACAGCTGCTCCGAGAAGGTCTCCACCTCGGCATCGGACAGTTCGACGCGGGCGAGCTTTGACATGTGTATGACGACATCGCGATCGAGCTTCATGCGGACAGATTAGCGGCTGGCAACGCGGCGCGGAACGGGCGAATGCCCTCGCGCCGGATCGCAGGGCGCCGAGCTTCAGCGAATCGCGGCGAATTCTTCATCCATCCATTAGCTAAGCGCCAACCGCCATCTGCTACCATTTCGAGCGGCAGGGTCATTGGAAGGACACATGGTCACAGCGCCCGACAGGGCCGACGTCGCCCTCGGGAACCCCAGCTTCGTGTGGCGGTTCGGACAGGACCGCCGGCTCAACCTCATCCGCCAGTACGCGCCGCTGGAAGGCGCGCGCATTCTCGATATCGGCTGCGGGCTGGGCGTGTACGTGCGGAAGTTCCGCGAGTTCAGCGACCGCGTCTACGGCATCGATATCGATGCGAAGCGCCTGCGGGAGGGCGCGCGCACCACGCCGGGACTGATGCTCTCGGCCAGCGAGACGCTTCCGTTCCGGGACGCGTCGTTCGACGTGGTGGTGCTGAACGAAGTGATCGAGCACGTCCGCGACGACGCGGCGACGCTCGCGGAGGCGCTGCGCGTGCTCCGGCCGGGCGGGCACATCGTGATCTACGCGCCGAACCGGCTGTACCCGTTCGAAACGCACGGCATCTACCTCGGCGAGCGGTTCATCTTCGGCAACATCCCGTTCGTCAACTGGCTGCCGGACCCGCTGCGGAACAAACTCGTGCCGCACGCCCGCGCGTACACAAAGCGAGGCATCCGGCGCACCTACCGGGACCTGGACGCGCTCGTCAACGTAGAGACGTATGTGTATCCGGGCTTCGACAACATCATCGCGCGCCGCAAGCGATTCGGCGCCGTCCTGCGGAGCGCGCTGTACCGCGCGGAGCGCACGCCGCTGAAGATGTTCGGGCTCTCGCACTTCGTCGTGCTCGAGAAGCCTGGCGACCACAGGGTTGGGGCGAGGTAGGAGGAGGAAGCATTGGCAAGGAATCTGGCCACCAGACGGTTGCTGCGAAACAGGACGCGGGCGACGAGCCGGCGCGGGCACGGCGGGAGCGCACCGCGCTGGCTGCAGATCATGCTGGGACTCGCCGGACTCGGCATTATCGGCCTGGCGATCGCGGGCGGCACCGGCTACGGCGTGTATCGTTCGTACGCCAGCGGGCTCAAGCCGCCGGATCAAGTGATCGCGCAGCAGCCTTCGGGCGGCGCGCAGATCTTCGACCGGAAGGGCAACCTGCTTTACGAGTACGTCGACGACCGTTCCGGCTTGCGGTCTCCGGTGAAGCTCGACGAGATCTCGCCGTGGATGATCGCGGCGACGATCTCCACCGAAGACGCAAGCTTCTGGTCGAACCCGGGCGTGAACACGCGCGGATTAATCCGCGCCGGGCTCGAGACGCTGCACCTGCGCAGCGCGGACGCCGCGAACACGACGGGCGGCAGTTCGATCACGCAGCAGCTCGTGAAAAACGTCTACATCCCGGTCGCGGAGCGCTACCAGCACTCGTACAGGCGGAAGCTCAAGGAGACCGTGTACGCCATCGAGCTGTCCAACCGCTACTCCAAGAACCAGATCCTGGAGTGGTACCTCAACCAGATCTCGTATGGCGGACTGTACAACGGCGTCGAGGCGGCGTCGCTGGGCTACTTCGGCAAGCACGCGAAGGATCTGACGCTGCCGGAGGCGGCGATGCTCGCGGGCATCCCGGCGAGTCCGTCGGCGTATGATCCGGTCAACCATCCGCAGGCCGCGACCGAGCGCCGCAACGAAGTGCTGCGGCTGATGCACACGCGGACGCGCGTTGACGTCACCGTCGACGGCAAAAGCATGCCGGCGTCGCGTTTCCAGGTGAGCGACAAAGGCGATACCATCGACGCCACCGACACGGCGTTTTACGTGTCCACCGCGTCGCCGCTGACGATTGTGAAGCAGCGGTTTCCGGTGCAAGCACCGCACTGGGTGTTCGATCAGATCCAACCGCAACTGGAGCACGACTACGGGAAGGAGGCGCTGTATCGCGGCGGCCTTCGCGTGACGACGACGCTGGACATGGACCTGCAGAACAAGGCGCAGGCGGCGCTCGAGCGCTGGATCAGCGAGTTCGAGGCACAGTCCGACTCGCACAACGGCGCGATGGTGGCGATCGATCCGCGCACCTCGGAGATCCTGGTCTACATTGGATCGCGCGACTACTTCCGCGAGGACATCCAGGGCAGCAACGACAATGCCAACGCGCTGAACTCGCCGGGCTCGACGCTGAAACCGTTCACGTACACGGCGGCGTTTGAGCGGCTGGGCTGGGGGCCGGGCACCGAGATCCTCGACACGCCGGTCAGCTTCCCGGACCAGGGCGGCAACACCTTCACGCCACGCAACCCGAGCGGTGATTTCCACGGCCCGATCAGCGCGAAAGACGCGCTGGGTAACTCGCTGAACATCCCGGCGGTGAAAGTCGCGGCCACGGTGGGTATTGACAACGTAGCCGCGGAGTACAAGAAGTTCGGCCTCACCGGGCTCGACGGCCGTAGCTTCGGCCCGTCGATCACGGTCGGTGGCATCGACGTGCGACTTGTCGACGTGACGTACGCATACAGCGTGCTGGCAGCGAACGGCGTGATGCGCGGCGTGCCGACGCGCCTCAACCTCGAACAGGGCAACCGCAAGCTTGACCCGGTATCCATCCTCCAGATCACACGTCAGGATGGCTCGGTGCTCTATCCGCTCACCCCGGACCACCGTGTGAAGGTGCAGGAGGAGAAGGTTGTCGAGCCGCAGAACGCCTACCAGATCACGAGCATTCTCTCCGACCCGAGCTCGTTCTGCATCACCTATGGTTGCGGTGCCCTCAGCATCAACCGGCCCTGGGGCGTGAAGACGGGGACGAGCGAGCCGTTCGTCGACAGTCACGCGATCGGAGAGACGTGGACATACGGCTACACGCCGGACCTTGTGGCGGGTGTCTGGGCAGGCAACGCCGACAACTCGCCGATCCACGGCATCCTCTCGACCTCGATCTCCTATCGCGCGGTACGCGACTTCATGATCGAAGCCCTTGCCGATACGCCCTCCAGCGATTTCGCGCGGCCGCCGGGACTCTCGGTCGTCGATACCTGTACGCCTTCCGGGCTCAAGGCGGGGCCCACGTGCGGCCGAAGGGTGAAGAACCTGCTGCCGGACGCCACCGCGCCAAAGAAGGAAGACGACTGGTGGCAAAAGGTGCGCGTCGACATCCGTGACGGCCTGATCGCGACGGAATTGACGCCGCCCCAGTTCGTGCAGGAGCGGTCCGGCCTCGCGATTCCCGCGAGCGTGACAGGCTTCGCGCGCATCCAGGACGAGGAGTGGGCGAGGTTCCTGAACGCGGGCACCGCCCCGACCGACAAGAGCACGGGGCAGGCGCCGGTGCAGCTCCGCACGCCCAAACAGGGCGAGAAGATCGCTGCCAAGTCCATCGTCAACGTCACGGGCATGGCCGCGTCCGCGGACTTCACCGCGTATCGCGTCGAGTTTGGATTGGGCAACGCGCCGTCGAACCCGCCGTTCGCATGGACGTTGATCGCGCGATCCGAACAGCCTCAACCGAACGGCGGGCTTGCGCTCTGGAACACGAACGGTCTGCCCGATGGTACCTACACGTTGCGCCTGGTCATCGAGGACAAGAAGCGGGGAGAACTCTCCACGTTCGTGGTCGTGACGATTGGCAAGGGGGGCGGCTCGACCACGGCGACACCAGTTGGGACTCCCGCGGAAACGCCTACGGTCATTCCCAACTTTGGCATCGGGTTCTGACATCGCCTCCGTGCGCGGGAATCGGCGCACGGAGGCAGCAGCGGCGTCTGTTTTGCCGGGGCAAGCCTACCGACTATACTGCCGATGCGCTGCGCACGAGCGTGAGGATCGCGCCGAGGTGGTGGAATAGGCAGACACGCCGTCTTGAGGGGGCGGTGCTCGCAAGGGCGTAGGAGTTCAAATCTCCTCCTCGGCACCACTACGCAGATTCGACCGCGTCCGCCCGAGTCCCGCCGGGCGGATTCGTATTGAAGCGAGAGGCGGACACGGCGACGTAGCCAAGTGGTAAGGCAGGGGTCTGCAAAACCCCCATCACCGGTTCGAATCCGGTCGTCGCCTCCATCAAATTGAAGCTAGGAGAGGCCTTCAGCACTGTTAGCTGAGGGCCTCTTCCGGCGTTTGACCACAACCGTGACCGCAACCCGGATTCGATTAGGTGTTACCAGTCAATACGGCGTTCATACTGATCGCTGCGTCACGCTGAGCCTCAGGCAGCACGTGTGCGTAGAGATTCATCGTTAGCGCGATCTGTGAGTGTCCTAGGACCTCCATCACGACTCTTGGCTGAACCCCCTGGGCCAAGAGCAGCGAGGCGCACGCGTGGCGCATGTCGTGGAAGCGCATTTGGGGGAGTCCCGCATGCGCGAGGATTCGCTGAAAGTCCCGCGTGACGTTCGACCCATGCAGGTACCCGCCGGTCCGCGTCGAGAAGACGAGCCCCTGGTCCTCCCACATCGGTCCGGCGGCGAGTCGCTCCTCCAATTGCCGCGTCCGGTGGGCACGTAGCGAGTCGCCAACGCGGTCCGGGAGCGGGAGGGTGCGGCGACTCCGCGCTGTCTTCGGCTCGGCCAGGGTGAACGTCTTGTTGACCCGCTGTAGCGTGGCCTGGACCGTGAGTACGCCAGCGTCCAAGTCGATGTCATCCCATCGGAGCCCGAGCGCCTCGCCTTGTCGAAGACCCATCGCGAGCGCAACGGTATACAGGGCTTCGAGGCGATCGCCCCTCACGGTTTCTAGCAAGGTACGCGCCTCCGCCGGCGCGAGTGGACGAACATCCCCCTGCGGGACACGCGGACCATCGACCAGTGCAGCCGCGTTGCGCCCTACCAGACCCCACCTGAGCGCGTCGTTTAGGGCTGCCCGAAGGATGGCCCGAAGATGTTGAACGGTTCGCGGGGACAATCCGGCGTCGATTTTGGCGCTGAGAAAGGCTTGTACGTCTTGAGGTGTCAGCCTCGCCAGCAGGATGCGCCCGAGACCTGGAACCAAGTGGACGCGGGTCTTCGACTCGTACCCGCGAAGCGTGCCTGCTCGCACATTTGGCCCAAGGCCTACGATCCAGCTGTTGAGGAATTGGCCAACCGTCTGCCGCTCAGCTAGCATCGGAAGGCCGTCGTCTCGCCTCTTCGTCGCAACCGCGAGCTTCTTGACCACGTCGGCGCGCCTCTTGCCGTATACCCACGTCCGTTTGTCGCCATTGGTAATGGCTGCGCTCCAGCGGCCATCCGGTCGCTTATAGATGCACCCTTCCCCGTTCGCGCGCTTAGTCATCGCTTGCATTCCCTCCTTGCTGGAAATCCCTCTGTCTGTACTTGGAGTCGATGTTGGCCCCGCGACACTCGGGGCAGAAGTTCCGGTGGCCACGGGTCGGCCTCCGCTTAGGCTGATACGACTTGCCGCACCCGGTACAAATGAGAGGAGCGGGCCGATCAGCTATTGCCGTCGCAAGCTGGATCGCGATCTCACCGAAAGTCCCGCGATTGGCGACGACCTCCGGACGGTCCGCATACCAACTGAATCCGAGTCCGACGCCTCCAACGGCGAGCCAGTTTGTTAGCGCCAAGCTGAGCAAATGGCGGCTCGTTTTGGTGCGCCGCGCGAGACCAGTAATCTCGCCAGCTGACGCGTCTTCAAAGACGATCCTCCAGTCCTCCGCCTTGCCCGGCTTCCCGCCTTGGACCGCCTCCGCAATCAGCCATAAGCTGCGTGCCTGGCGCGCCAGTTCGAACCACACTCGCAGCGGCTCGGAATACCGCCTCCCTGTCTTGTCGAGGGCCTTCGGCGAGCAGAACACTTCTTCCACCGGATGCAACCTGAGACGAGGCAAGGGCGTGTGCGGCGATCCCGGCAGGGAATGCGCCTCGCAGATGCCAAGAACGCCGTGCCGCTTTGCAAACGCCAGTACGTCTGCGGCACTCTCGATTCCGATGAAGCGATCCAGCATCATCTTGGGGCTCGCGTTACGACGAACTGCCTTCCCACGTTTGCGGAGTCCATCGTAAGACCACGTAAGAGCCTTGCCGTCTTCGCTAATCTGGATAACCGCCGGCAATCGAATCGCCTCGCCATCCGCCGAGCGGGGCGGCCACCCATGCAAGCGCGATGTGCTGTTTAGCTTCATTTGGGGTACTAACGTCCTACTAACGTCTATAATAGCAGTGCAAAGGATGTCTCGCAACGAAGCAAAGGAGGGTAGCGATGAACGAGGTCAGAGATGGAACATCGGCTATTACGGATATCGGAGGCGGCTGAGGTTGTCGGGCTGGGCAAGACCAAGTTCTATGAGCTGGTCCAGACGGGCGAGATCCGATCGATCCACGTGGGCCGCGTCGTTCGGGTACCCACAGAAGCGCTTGAGGAGTGGATCCAGGCGAAACTCGGGGAACAACGCCGATGACTAGCCACGACCGTCGTACGGCAGCCGAGCGAGCCCCCAAACCCAGCAACACCAGCACCACGGAACCTTTACGCGTCGGCAAGGTGGGAGAGCAGCTTCTTGAGGGCGCGTACCCCTTGCTGTTGTACCCGTCGCTCGCCTCAACCTTTGGCGTCGCCGAAGCGATCTTCATCAGCCAGTTGCACTACTGGCTGGGGAAGAGTCGCAATACGCGAGACGGCCGCAAGTGGAGCTACAACTCTATCCGCGCATGGCACAAGGAGTTTCCATTCTGGCACGAGAACACAATCAGGAGTGCAATAGCTCGCCTGGAGACTCGCGGCATTGTGGTGTCGAGGAACTACAACCGCTTCGGTTTCGACCGCACGAAGTGGTACACGCTGGACTATGAAGCGCTCCAAGCGGCGCTACCAGCCACCGTTGAGCGATCGCCAAGTCCAGTGCCATCCATGACACAAGAACTGGCGAGTGCTCCGCCACAGGATGGCGAACCAATACCAGAGACTTCCAACAGAGATTATTCAGAAACAGAAGAAGACGCTGCGCGTCGAGCTGCGCTCTGGAGTGAGTTCTGTCTCCGCAGCGAAGTCAAGAATGGCGTCAACCATGACGCTTACTGGGAGAAGGTCAAGAAGATGCCTGACACCACGCCGGCGCTCGAACATCTCCTCAGCACCCTTACCCGCTACAATCCCGACCTCTACCTCATGCCGGGCAGCGTGTTCCACCTGAATGTGGCAGCGGAGATTCTCCACGACATGGACTTCAAGGACGCCAGCTTCACCACAAGTCTTAGTGACATCGAGATAGCTAACCCCGCCTGCCTCCAGCTTCTGGCCCCGAGGGCAGCAGACTGGGCGTGGGGAGTCAAGCGCGGAGCAGGGAGGACGTTCGCATGAAGAATAGAGGCACCCAGCATGTTCTCCGACCTGTGAGGTCGCGACAAGGGACAGGGCGTTTGCGTGGGCGACTGGATGTTCCCGACCGAGCGCCGAGGAGTACAATCCCCAAAAGGCTGATACGGAGCATCCGAATTGCTGGAGCGACATGAGCCAGGTCGTCATCGAGAACCCGGTTCTCAATTCCCCCTTCACGGAGCCACACCGGCACTTCCGATTCGACGATGAGGGAATCACCAACGAGATCGTCGAGGAACGCCGGCGAAGTTCCTACTTCGTTCCTATCGCGGCGTCCAAGAAGAAGGGCAAGCAGCTCGCCTTTGATACCGAGTGGACCAAGGACCGCGTAGAAGAGAACCTGTTCATCAACGAGGTCCGAGGTTACGTCGCACAATGGCGGCAGGGTGGTTATCGCGACGTAACCCGCACGACGCGCCAGCTGCTCGACTATTGGCAGCGGCCGGATCGCTCGGGCCTCTTCTTCTGCCAGATCGAGGCGCTAGAGACCGCGATCTTCGTGACCGAGATCGCGCCGAAGTACCACCCCAACGTCGTCAACCGGCTGCGTGAGTTCAACGAGGAAGCGAACCCGCTCCTCTTCCGCATGGCGTTCAAGATGGCGACCGGGACCGGCAAGACCGTGGTCATGGCGATGCTTATCGCCTGGCACGCGCTGAACAAGCTAGCCAATGCTCAGGACTCGCGATTCTGCGACGCGTTCCTAATCGTGACGCCGGGAATCACCATCCGGGACCGGCTCCGCGTGCTACTACCTAACGATCCGAATAACTACTACCGAGAGCGCGACATCATCTCGCCGGAATCGCTGGAGGAGCTGGGTAAGGCGAAGATCGTCATTACCAACTTCCACGCATTCAGGCATCGAGACAAGGGTGATGCGATGAGGTTAACGAAGCAGATACTTGGGCGTGGTAAGAACCCGTTCCTGGAGACGCCGGAGCAGATGGTGGCGCGGGTGTGCCGCGAGCTTGGCTCGAAGAAGAACATCATCGTGATCAACGATGAGGCACACCACTGCTATCGCCGCAAACCCGACGGCGAGGAAGTGAAACTCATTGGCGACGATCGCAAGGAAGCGGAGCACCGCAACGAAGAGGCGCGCGTTTGGATCTCGGGCTTAGAAGCAGTCAAGGCGAAGATCGGCATTCGCGTGACGTACGATCTGTCCGCGACACCCTTCTTCCTGCGTGGCTCAGGATATCCGGAAGGGACGCTCTTCAAGTGGGTTGTCTCCGACTTCTCTCTGATCGACGCGATCGAGTGCGGGATCGTCAAAGTGCCACGCGTGCCCGTGGCTGACGACTCCATGACCGGAGACCAACCGACGTTCCGAGATCTGTGGTTGCGCATCCGGGACGAGTTACCGAAGAAGGGGCGCGGCAAGGCGGCAGTTGGCGGCGAGCCACAACTGCCCGTTGAGTTGCAAAGCGCGCTCCACGCACTCTACGGCAACTACAAGAAGTATTACGACCTGTGGCAGAACAGCGCAGAAGTCCAAGCCGCCGGCATGACTCCTCCGGTCTTCATCGTCGTCTGCAACAACACGAACGTCTCCAAGCTCGTGTATGACTACGTTGCGGGATGGGAGAAGCAGCTCTCCGAAGAACAGAGTATCGTCGTTCCCGGCGCGTTCGAAGTCTTCAGCAATGAACGCGACGGCGGATGGACCGCGCGGCCAAACACGATCCTCGTGGACAGCGAACAACTTGAATCGGGCGACGCGATGAGCGACGACTTCAAGAAGATCGCTGCCAACGAGATCGCAGAGTTCAAAGCCGAGTACCGCGCGCGTTTCCCCGGTCGTGATGCCGAGGACCTGACGGACGAAGACTTGCTCCGGGAAGTAATGAACACCGTGGGCAAGAGAGGCAAGCTCGGCGAGAACATCAAATGCGTCGTGTCCGTTTCGATGCTCACCGAAGGTTGGGACGCGAACACCGTCACGCACGTTCTTGGTGTTCGGGCGTTCGGTACCCAGCTGCTTTGCGAGCAAGTCGTGGGTCGCGCATTGCGTCGCATGAACTATACGCCGAACGAAGAAGGCATGTTCGAGGCAGAGTACGCCGAGGTCTTTGGCGTGCCGTTCTCCTTCATTCCCACGTCCGGCACCAACCCGAACCCCAAGCCGCCACGCGTCATCACTCGTGTCCGTGCGCTGGAGGATCGCATCGCCTGCGAGATCACATTCCCGCGAGTTGTTGGCTATCGCTACGACGTACCTACGGAGCGCCTCAACGCGACTTTCGGGCCGGATGCCAAGCTCGCGCTCTCTTCGGCCGAGGTGCCGCTTGAGACGGAACTACGGCCCATCGTAGGCGAGGAGGTAATGGTCGATCTGCGTGACCTGAAGCGCCGGCGCGAACAGGAAGTAGCCTTCGGTCTCGCCAAGCTCACACTGGAACGCTACTTCCGCGACGACGGCGGCGAAGCGAAGGTTTGGCTCTTCCCGCAGCTCACCCAGATCGCCCGGTCATGGCTCGACACATGCGTTGTGCTGAAGGACAACGCATTTCCACAGTTGCTCTTGCTTCATGAGTACGCGCACGACGGCGCGGACCGCATCTACAAATCGATCGTGCAATCCGCCAACGGCCACATGACCCTCAAGCCGATCCTGCGGCCCTACGACACTGTGGGATCCACCCGCTATGTGGACTTTGACACCACCAAGCCGACCTATCAGACGCGCCCTGAGCGCAGCCACGTCTCGCATGTTGTGGCCGATACGAACACTTGGGAACAGAAGCTCGCGCGGTCGCTCGAAGAGCTAGACGGCGTGCGCAGCTACGTGAAGAACCAGAATCTTGGCTTTACGATCCCGTACACGATCAACGGTGAGGAGCGGCAATACGTACCTGACTTCATCGTGCGCCTCGACGATGGCCACGGAAACGACGACCTACTTAATCTGATCGTCGAGGTCAGCGGTGAGCCGAAGAAGGATAAGGCTGCCAAGGTCTCCACAGCGCGAACGCTGTGGGTTCCAGCGGTGAACGCGCACGGCCGTTTCGGCCGCTGGGAGTTCATCGAGATCACGGACCCATGGGACGCGCAGAACACGATCCGCGCCTTCTTGCAGCAGCAGCGGGGAGCCTAAAACATGGTTACGAAGAAGGGCGCGCCCAAGAAGAAGCTCGACGTAGACTCGCTTCGCCACAAAGACAAGCGCAAGAACATTCCAACGGAGGAGCTCCGGAACTTCGTCGCGGAGGACGAACAGAAGCCAGGAAAGCTGCGCTATCCGCGTGACCCGTCGCTCGATCCTCAGCTGGTGTGGAACGGGAAGGATGAGCTGGACCGAGAAGACCTTAGCGTTCCCGTCGTGCCGATCTACATCCAGGAGAAGATTCACCCCCAGTCGATCATCGAAGACGTTCGGCGGCGGGGGACGAAGGCCAGCGACCAAGCGCAGATGGATCTGTTCGCTGACTTCAACGGCATCGAGTTCGAGGATCTGATCGAGTTCTATCAGCACGAACAGAGTTGGTCGAACCGCATGATCGTCGGCGACTCGCTGCTTGCCATGACTTCCCTTGCGGAGAAGGAGGGGCTACGCGGCAAGGTGCAGATGATCTACATCGACCCACCTTACGGGATCAAGTTCGGTTCCAACTGGCAAGTCTCTACGCGGAAGCGCGAGGTTGTTGATGGACGGGCTGAAGATGCCTCTCGCGCACCTGAAGTAGTGCGTGCATTTAGAGACACGTGGGAGAAGCGAATCCATTCATACCTGACGTTCTTGCGCGATCGCCTCACCGTCTCAAGGGATCTGCTGACGGAGACTGGAAGCGTCTTCGTTCAGATTGGCGACGAGAATGTTCATCTGGTCCGCTCGGTTTTGGATGAGGTGTTTGGGAGCGAAAACTTCTGCGGACTGATCCCGTTTCGGAAGAAGACGATGCCCCTCGGTTCTCAGACGATCGAGCAGATGTGCGACTTCCTGATCTGGTATGGGAAAGCGCGACTGGACTCCGCCGGGAGACTCAATGCGAAGGTTCGAGCCCTCTACCGAGACTATCCGGTGGAGGGCCTTCAAGACTGGGTTTGGGCCGAAGAGAAGAACGGCAGCCGCCGTCGATTGACCAAAGAGGAACATCGCCACAACGATCTCTTGCCTGCGGGTGCTCGCGTCTACCGCCTCAAGAACCCGGAGCCACTAGGAGACACTGACGAATACAAGTACGAGTTCCCGTTTCAGAATCAGACCTACAAGCCGCCTGCCAAGGGATGGGGAGTGTCCATTGAGAAGATGTCTCGGCTGAACGCCGCGCGGCGCGTCCAGCCGAAGGGCAATCTCATTAACTTCGTTCTGTTCCATGACGACTATCCGATTACACGATTGACGGCACCCTGGAATGACACGATCGGCCCGCAAGACAAGACGTACGTCGTCCAAACGTCAGACGTTGTTGTTCAACGCTGCATGCTACTGACAACCGATCCTGGTGACCTCGTGTTGGATCCCACCTGCGGTAGCGGCACGACGGCGTACGTGGCCGAACACTGGGGCCGACGTTGGATAACAATGGACACTAGCCGCGTTGCGCTTGCTTTGGCACGCACCCGCCTCATGTCCGGCCGGTACCCGTACTACCTTCTGAACGATTCACCAGAAGGAGCGGCGAAGGAGAGCGAACTCAACGGCTCGGACGCTCCGCTCGGCGCGACCTACTCGGCGGATGTTCGGCGCGGGTTCGTTTACCGACGGGCCGCACACATCAACCTCAAATCGATCGTGAACAATGAGGAGATCGACACAATAGATGAGCGTTGGCGAAAGCGACTTGACCCGGTGCGGCTCGGACTGAACAAGCTGCTCAAGCAGAAGTGGGAAGCTTGGCAAGTTCCGGCCGAGGCAGAGGAAAGCTGGTCCGCGCAGGCGCGCGCGGCGCACAGTGAATGGTGCTCAGCTACTCGCGAGCATGACGAAGAAATCGACGCGTGCATCCGTCGGCGGGCCGGTACGGAACTGCTGTACGACCGGCCCTACGAGGACAACAAGCGTGTCCGGGTTAGCGGTCCCTTTACGGTCGAGAGCCTCTCGCCACATCGGCTCCTGAGTGAAGACGACGACGCGGAACGACCGGCGGGAGAGCGCGAGGCACAAGACGAGTCGTCCGCTGGCACATTCGTTCAGACGATCATCGATAACCTGCGCAAGGCGGGGATTCAGAACACGAAGAAGGACGAACGGCTCAAGTTCGAGACCATCGAGTCGTACGCGGGAGTATGGCTTCACGCGGCGGGAACGTTCACGGACAAGTCAGGTATGACCAAGCGCGTCGTACTCTCCATCGGCAGCGAGCACAGCACTGTGGGTTCGCAACAGATTAAGGAAGCAGCGAAGGAAGCCCTGAAGGGCGCGGGGTTCGATCTGCTCGTCGTCTGCGGATTCGCATTCGATGCGCGCGCCGGCGAGACGGCTGAGGAGTTCGCGCCCGAGGATCGGAAGCCGCCGCAAGGCGTGGTAGCTGTCATGGACGACGTGAAACCGTACGGCAAGCTGGATGTGGTGCTCGCGCGGATGAACCCGGACCTGGCAATGGGAGATGAGCTACTGAAGAAGACGGGCGCGGGCAACCTCTTCATGATCTTTGGCGAGCCGGACATCTCGCCGGTCGACAAGGCGACGCGGCAGATCGTGCCCCAAGGAGACGGCAAAGTTGTCGTCGAGATCCGCGGTGTGGACGTGTACGACCCCACAACCGGACAGGTCCGCTCTGGATCGACCGACGACATCGCTTGTTGGTTCATTGACACGGACTACAACGGCGAGAGCTTCTTCGTGCGTCACGCCTATTTCACCGGCGCAGACGAGCCGTATGAGAATCTCCAGCGAGCCCTGAAGGCGGAGATCGATGAGGCAGCTTGGGCTGACCTCTATCAAACCAAGAGCCAGCCGTTCGATCGGCCGGAGAGTGGCAAGATCGCGATCAAAGTGATCAACCACTACGGCGACGAAGTGCTGAAGGTCTATGAGGTTGCTTGAGTGGATGAGGAGCGTATCACTGTCTCGGTTGTCCGGTGTTATGGCTCGGCGTCGCGCCTAGCCGAAGAGCCGACACCCGTCACCCTCACGGACTATCCGAAGGCGGGCGAGCGCATCGCCGTCTCCTTTGGGGGTATGCACAAAGACGGAAGCCGCGCACAACAGATCGGCCGTGCCGTCGGCGCAGCGCAGCTCTTGGCGCATGCCGGCGACCCTCGGCACGACCAATCACGCTTCGACGAGAACGTGCGCCGCAGCCTCGACGCGATGCCAGCGGACCACGACCCGGCAGGCTGTTACACGAACGTCGAGCTGGCGGCAGAGACGAGCGTCGCGGCGGACAAGCTCAACGCCAGTCGATATCTCTGGATCGAGCCGGAGACGGCGATCGAACTGGAGCAGAAGGCGAAGGACCGCGCGGCACCCTACCTGGATGTGATCTGCGCGAACACGGCGGTCACCGTAAGTCCACGCCTCTTCGAAACGCTTGTCCTGGACGATGCGGTTGTCTTCTCCGCTCCCGGCAAGGAGCCCTTCCAATTGCCTCAGTTCGAGGTTGGCGAACCGACGGTCTCGATCACCTTGCAGGGTGGGCTTCTTGGCAATGCGATGCTGGAGCTTCGTCTCGAAGCGCTGGCTCAGCACCCGTCGAAAACAGTCACTGAGCTTGGTGTGGTCTCGCAGTGGTATCTCGCGTTCTTGCGCGAGTCGGATTCGATGAAGAAGTTCCTCTTCGGCTTCGCAACGCTTGAGGCGATCACTGACCGTTGGGCGACCCAGCTGGTATCCAGAGCAATCGAGCAACTCGGAATCATCGGCGACGGCAAACTTCTCGACGCGGCGACCGACTTCTTCGGCGAGTACGTGAAGGCGAAGGGCGAGGGAGATATCTCGATCCGCCAACGATTCGGGATCGTAGCACTCGCGCTCTTCCCGGAGGATGCGCCGGCGGACCTCAAAGACTTCACAAAGGCCGCAAGTGCCCGCAATGAGATCGCGCATGGTCGCAAGATGCCGACCGGGACGCCACCAGTCGATATCGTGCAACGACTGTCGGAGAAGTATGTACGCGCGGCGCTCGATCTGAAGCTCTTGGAGAGTGCGCCTCCGTGACCGCGACCGTGGCGACGCCGCGAGGCAAGCAATGACAAACGACGACGCAACAACTCCAGCCAAACGCGCGGGATCGAACTTGTGGAGGTTCGACGGCCTATCGTTCGTGATCGTCGAGAACACACTCGACCTCGCCGACCTAGAGCCAATCGTGGCCAGTATCCAACCCGAGTTCGCTGACATCCGCATCGAGCGCCGTGTAGCCGGAACTATGGCGGGCGGACTCACGCCAGAAGCGGCACTCCTCGCGGTGTTCGCGGCCGTTGCGATTCCCTTCCTCGCCGAGGCCGGCAAGGATGCCTACAAGGCGTTTCGGAGTGGACTCTTTGGCGCATATACGAAAGCGAAGTCGTGGGCGAATAGCCGTGGCTATGCGCCCTTGTCTATTGAGATTCGTTACGTGGCAGCGGAAGGGCGTAGAGCGGAAGGCGATCAAGAACCCTTTCTCTATTTCGTCTTCCGGCCCGGAATGGACGCAGACGAGTTTGAGCGGGCTATTCTCTCGCTCATAGGCCAACACGGGACCGTATCGCGCGCCGATCCGGCGTGGTTTGTGATCCTCGAATGGGACGCGTCCGCCGGCCACTGGACGGAGATGTCCCGCGAATGATGAGTAGCGACGAGGGAAACGGACCTGAAGGCGAACTCGACCTCGCTCGGCTTGTCACGCGTGGGTTCGAGAGCCCTGACTTGGACTACAAGGCTCCCGGAGGCTGGACCCAATGGTCCGACGCGGAGAAGGCGGAACTCATTCGCGATCTCGCGAGCATGGGCAACTCGCATCGACCAGGCTGGATCATCATCGGCGTAGAAGAAGGCGATGCGGGCACGTTCGTAGGCGCAGGAATTACCGACGACCAAGCGTCCGGATTCGACCCAACGCCAATCGGCCTTTGGGCGAAGAACTACATCGATCCGCCAATACAGTTCCGTATACACAAGCCAAGGTTGGATGGAAGGCTGTACGCGGCGATCCAGGTGCAACCCTTCCAGACGGTGCCCCACGTTTGCGTCAGGAACTACGGCAGCGTGCTGCATGAGGCCGCTATCTACATCCGAACAGATGCTTGTCAAACAGCGAAGATATCGAACGCGGCGCAGATGCGCGCGCTCATCGATCGAGCCACAACAAATAGTGCTGATGCGCTGGTGGCCCGCATCGACGAGATCTATCGGCGTGCGGGATCAGCCGCTCGACTGAGTGTGGCCGCCACCGATGCCCGCGCTCTCTTTGGCCAACAGCTCCGCGAAATCGAAGAGCTTCCTGGCGGTGCGTCGTGATCCCGTGGAACGAGTTCGAGGGCTACCGCGAAGTCAGGTCCTATCCGGCTACGTTCGACGAGCAGCGGTTCAGCCGCGATGTGCTCCGCGAGGCGGCAAGCAAAGCCATGGTGATGTTCCGGGGATGGCCGTTTATCGCGGTGCTCAACAAGTCCCAAGTCACAGAAGGAACTCTGGTGGTGGGCGATCGCATCGAAACCGTGATCGATCGCAACCGTTTGGGAGGTTATCTGCATTTCGAGCTTTGGCGGTTGCGCCGAAGCGGCCTCTTCTTTCACAAGTCGCTGATGGACGAAGAAACCTATGAAGCAGCGCTCAAGCGCGGCAGGATGCTTGACTACACGGCAACCATCTACCACGTGAGCGAAGCGATCGGCTCGTTGTGGCGGCTCTACGAAAGTTTGGGGGTTCCGGACGATGAGGTGATCACGATCGAGTTTCGTTACACGGGGATGCAAGGCCGGCACTTAGGCAGCTGGGAGCCGCGTGACTTGTTCTTCTCAACCGAGTACGTGTGCCAATCGCCCGTCATTGAACATCGCAAAGCCATGTCGCTTGGACTGTGGCGAGCGACCGACGCCCAGCATGCCGCCGACGTTTGTCTGGAAATATTCCATGAGATGCAGTGGTTAGATGCGGGACGCGATCAGATTGCGCGCGTATCTGGCGATTTCCTCTCTAAAGTCCGCTTCTCGGCATAGCCGAACGCGCGCCGACATCGCAACACAGCGGATCGGGAGCGTGCTACTCAGGCACAGTGGCGCGCGGGCTTTCGATTAGCTCCAGCAATGCCGCACCAGCGGGGGTGAGCGCGACCCGCTTCTGACCGCTATCGACATCTGTAGAAACCATAACGAGTCCGTCTTCGAGACACCCGGTCAGCACGGATCCTGGATCGGCTACGACAAGCGGCTTATGCCATGCACCCACCTCACCGGGATCGAGGCCCGCACCGCCGCCCCGATTCGCCTCCCTAACTTCGCGCAACAGGCCACCGACATCGACGGTGAACGCCTTCGCTCCGCCGGGCTTTGCCCCGAAACCGCCTTCGATCCAGTACTGGCTCATGAACTGCGAAACCTTCATCCCCTCCGTAAGGCGAGCAGCCGTCTCTGCCGATTCACGTGCCGACCTAATCGCTCGCTTCATTTCATCGACCTTCGACGCGAACGCTTCCATATCCGGCGGCCCGGCGAACTCTCCCTGCAATGAGTCCGCCAACGCGAGCGCGTCTCGCGAAGATGCTTCCGCATTTGACGCCTCGCGCGCAGCCTCTGAAATCGTCGCTGGACGCCTAACGAAGGCGTCCAGCATCGTGTTGAACTGCTCGTTCAGCGTCGTCGTCATCGCATCGGTTCGGCCTTCGATCTGACCCAACAGGTGTTGCAGCTCGCTCTGGAAGTCACCGAGACTCTTGCCAACGGCCGTAGTCTGTTCAGAAGATGCCTTAAACATCAGAAATTGGAGAAGCACGCCGAACCCTGCGATCAAAAGCGCGAGAACCAAAGATGTCACCGCGATGATCAAAGATGCCACATCCATGCGCACGACCTTTCTCTGGATGGCATGTTATCTCCCGGCGCGGGTCAGACCGGAACCCGCCGGTCCACGCGGATGGATCCCGGAGTCGAAATCAGCCTCAAGCGTTACGTTAGATCTGATTTCTTGTGATCCTAGCGCGGGAGGGCTCAAGAATGGCTCGGTGCCATGCCGTTCAGCAACGTGCCGGTTCGGACTTGGGTCGGCTTCGGTCCGGCGAGTTTACGACGCCAATCCTAACCGTCAGCACCGGTCGTGGAGCGACATAGAGCGACATAGAGCGACGCCAGTCTAGCTTCCGTTAGCTTCGGATCTAATGTCACACAGTGTGCGTAGTTCTCGCGCTTGGTATGGGCAGTTCGAGTGCCCGGAACCACTGCGCCAAGGGATCGCGGACCACCCCTCGATCGTCCTGATTTGACCGCAACGCTGACCGCAACGTGGGCGATTCGCGGCGGTAATCGGCGAGTCGAGACGGCCACGCGAGGCCGATTCAGATTCACGGCGAGCGCCGGCGGGTCGTCCCGGCACGATGGGTGTGAACTGCAAAACCCCCATCACCGGTTCGAATCCGGTCGTCGCCTCCAACATTTCGCACCTGAACACGGCTGTCTCCGGCTCCCGGAAGCGGCCGTGTTCTGCGTTTGACAGCAACCATCGCAGCAACGTCACGAACGAAGGTGCACACTCTTGCGCGCAGCACCGGGCCCGCCCGAAGTACCGCGATGGGCGCTCTGGCATCGGGCTTCGCTATGGCGCACTGGTGCGCGCGGCGAAGAAGTCCCACATCGTCGTCGACGCGTTGATCTCCTGCGTCGTCGGTCCGACCGCCTCGTTAGAGAACGCAGCACCGGGCCACGTGTGGCCGCCGCCGAGGACCGTGTAGAGGAGGACATCGGCGTGCCCCGATCGGCAGTGACTGAAGGTCGAGAGCTCAAGATCGGAAGCCGGACGGGAGATCGCGGGCATGTCGTCACACCCGAGGCCGGCGGCCCATGACGCCGCGATCGTGCTGACCGACGGTGAGCGGTCGGCGCCTGTGGCGTCCACGTCCCCGTAGGGGACCAGGGGATCGGCGGTGCCGTGGAAGGCGATGAGGGGCGCATTGGCCTTGCAGGGCAGGTACTCGGATGCCACGAGGCCGACGGCCGCTATCTCGCCCGGCAGTTCGCACGCCAGGAGTTGGGAGATGCCGCCGCCGTTCGAGTAACCGGCGGCGTAGACGCGTCGCGGGTCCACGCAGAGTTCCGCGCCGACCTTCGCAATGAGTTCGTGGACGAAGGCCGCATCGTCCGGGCCCCCGGGGACGCCGGTGGTGTTCCAGTACTGAGGCGAGCCGCTGCCGTCCGGGATGATCAGGATGAACTGATGGGCGTCGGCGACATCTGAAAACCTCGTGTAGGTGCGCATGTACTCGGCGGAGAGACCATAGCCGTGGAACAGGAGCACCACCGGCGCCAACGCAGTGCCCGCATAGCCTGTCGGGACGTGGACGATGTAGGTGCGGTCGAGGCCGCCGCTCGCGATCGTCTCGATGGTATCGCCGGCTGCGCGAGGGCGCGCTGGTGCACACCCGGCGGCGCTGGTGGGGGCGGCGATGCTCGCGGCGGCAGCGGCCGAGGGTGCCGCCGCCGCGGTGCTCGCGGCAGCAGTGGCCGAAGGTACCGTCGCCGCGGTGCTTGCGGCAACCGCCGCCGCAGCCGTGGGTGTGGCGGCGGTTGCCGTGGGCGTCGCGACGGCCGCCGTGAGTCCGGAAGGTGGAGTTGCCGGGATCGAGGCGCCTCCCCGGCAGCCGGCGAGGGCGGCTGCCACGAGTGCCGAGGCGGCGATCCATCGAATCATTCCATGGCATCGTAGCAGGAGGGGCGCCCGCGCACGCGGCCGGCTGCCCGAACCCGGCCGGCGCTCGCTCAACCACCGATGCGCGCACGGATCGCGAGCGCAACATCGCGGCACTGGGCGACCCGGCCCACGAGAAATTGCCCCGCAGACGCGAGCCTTCTACGATGGCGGCATGACGAAGATCGAATCGCGACTCGCCGCGCTGGGCCTGATCCTGCCACCGCAGCTGCAACCTCCTCCGGGCGTCGTGCTGCCGTTCCAGTTCGTGCGGCTCATCGGCCACCGGGCCCTCATTTCGGGTCATGGGCCGCAGAACGCGGACGGAAGCCTGGCCCATCCTTTGGGCAAGCTCGGTCGCGAGCTCTCGCTGGAACAAGGCTATGCTGCCGCGCGGCTGACAGCGCTCTCGATCCTTGGCAGCCTGCAACGCGCGCTGGGAGACCTCGACCGGGTCGCCTCCTGGGGCCGTATCTTCGGCATGGTCAACTCGGCTCCGGGCTTCCAGCAACAGCCGAGCGTGATTAACGGGTTCTCCGATCTCATTCTCGACCTCTACGGGCCGGAGGCCGGCGCTCATGCCCGCAGCGCCGTCGGCATGGCCGAGCTTCCCTTCAACATCCCGGTCGAGATCGAGGGCGAGGTCGCGATCGTCGTGTGATTCCGGATCGTGGCCGAGAGTCAGCCGCGAACATTGCGCCGCGGGCCGGGTCGTTTCGTAATTGTTGCCTTGACTGAGGTTGCGGCTGCGCGCGGTGGCGCAGCGGCGGATCGCGCGTATGCTGGACGAGAGGCGCACGATAACGGGCATGATCATCTCCACACCGGCCATGAACAGCGCGCGGCGAGGCTGGCGGATCGCCGCCCCGGCCCTCCTGGCGCTCGTCTTCACGCTTGGGCTCGGGCAGCACGCCGCGCAGGCCGCCGGCAGCTGGCGGACGAACGCATCGATGCCGTTCGCCCAGGCGTACTTCGGCGTCGGCGTTGTGAATAACGTCATGTACGCCGTCGGAGGGCACGACAGCAGCACGCTCGGCGGACTCAACTCGGTCGAGGCGTACGACCCGGCGACGGACACATGGACCGCCCGAGCGCCGATGCCCAGCAGCCGCAACCTCCTCGCCGTCGGGGTTGTGAACAACGTGCTCTACGCGGTCGGTGGGCTGGACGGCGTGCCGCTGCCGACGGTGGAGGCCTACGATCCCGCGACCGACACGTGGACGACCAGGGCACCCATGCACACCGCGCGAGAGGGCCTTGCCGTCGGCGTGGTGAACAACATCCTGTACGCGGTCGGAGGGCGAGGTGGCGATGCGGGCAGGACGCTGAACACGATGGAGGCCTACGACCCTGCGACGAATACGTGGACGCCGCGAGCATCGATGCCCACGGCGCGATTCGGATTGGGCGTCGGCGTGATGAACGGCATGCTGTATGCCGTCGGCGGCGTGGCCGATGGGAAGAACGGCGCCGACCTGCCGGCTATCGAGGCGTACAACCCGGCGACGAACATCTGGACCATCAAGGCGGCGATGCCCACGGCCCGGGAGCAACTCGGCGTCGGCGTGATCAGCGGCCACCTCTACGCCGTCGGAGGTCTCGGCCGCACCCCGCGCGCCGCCCCTCTGGCGACGGTCGAGGCATACGATCCCCAGGGCGACATCTGGAAAGCGGAGGCTCCCCTGCCGACGGCACGATGGGGACTGCGCGTGGGCGTGGTGAACAACGTGCTCTACGCCGGCGGCGGCAACACGAAGGCCTCGCCCGGAAGCTCGCCGTACCTGGCGACGGTCGAGTCCTTCGACCCGGCGGCGCTGCCGTCGGCAGGCTCGGGTGATCGTCGAACGGCGTACGCCGTTGGCGGTATTGGCCTGTTGCTTGCCGTGATCGCGGGTGCGGGCGGCTGGTACGCGTGGCGGAAGCGGGCGTCGTCCGCTCCCAGCTGACGGTCCCCTCAGGCCTGCACGGACTGGCGTAGTGCTTCTTACGCTTCAGTAGTTCGTTTGAGGACGGCGAACCGCTGATTCCACGCGGACGCGCACTTCGCAGCTCAAGACGGGCGCGTCACTCGAGGCGCATGACCGTGCTGGACGTGAAGTCGATCTGGTCGCTGTATGCGCCACCGCTGAAGAAGCGGATGAGCCCACCCACCGGGGTGAAGAAGTGGTAGCTGTACTTCGTCGTCACCACGACCTTTTGCCCTGACACGCTCCCATTCGGATAGGTCGCCGAGACCGAGGTGACGTTCGCCGACTTGAGGCCGGTCAGCGCGCCGCAGGTCCGCCCGATGATCGTCGCGTTGCCGGCCGATGTGCAATCGGAAGGATAGGTGCCAGGTACGGCGCCGATGGCGCCGTAGCGGGCACCCTCGCGCGTGGCGTTCGTCACGACCACATAGCTCCGGAGCGCCATGGAGAATTCGATCACGCCGAAGATGAGGATGAGCAGAAACGGCAGGGCGAGCGCCATCTCGGCGAGGCTCTGCCCGCGATCGGAAGCACGCTTGCGGCGCGGAGCCCAGGGGGTTGCCATGTCAGACATCTCCGTTTCTCCCATGTCACCTATCGGCGCGCGGACGGACGATCCGCAGCGTTCGCGGCGCCGAATTTCGGCGCGGGGGCGGGCATCGCCCGAGGCCAGGACGCGCCCGCAGCGACGGTGCGTGAGGCCTTCTGACAGGGCCACGGGGTTACAGCTGGCGGCGTTGCGGCGGCGCGTACAAAGCAGAAGGAAGGCATGCCAGCGCATTCAGTCTCTAGGAGCCGGGCCGATGATCGGAGTGAGGGCCGCCAACGCGGCTGAGATTCGATCGCGTGAGCTCGGCATCGAGAGGTGGCCACGCCAAACGCGGGCGTGGCACCCCACGGGTCGACAGCACGCGATGGGCGATGCCGGCCGGGCTTCGGTCGTCGGTATTTGATAGGTGGCTTGCAAGCCGTGGGTTTCTGCGCGTTCGCAGGGATCTTCAACGGCGGGAGGAACGTGCCGTGGCATTGTTCAAACGACTCTGGCACATGCCAGCGTCGGGCAAGAACCACAAGGCCGGCTGGCGACTGGGCGGCGGTCGCCGCCGCGGCGCAGGCGAGCGCGGCCAGTCGCTCGTGCTGGTCGGACTGATGATCACGTCGCTGCTGGGCGCGGGCGGGCTGGCGCTGGACAGCAGCAGCCTGTACGTCGCACGGACGAACACGCAGCGGACGGCGGACGCGGCCGCGCTGGCGGGCGCGCGCACGGTGCTCACAAGCGAGACCCAGGGCGTGGCCGACGCGAAGGCCTACGCCGCGGAAAACTCCGACACCACTGCGCAGGTCACGGTACTGACCACGATCCGCCCTCACGACACGATCCGCGTGACCTCGAGCAGCAAGGTGCGCACGTCGCTGTTACGGGTGTTGGGTATCACGGACAGCACGGTGAAGGCATCGGGCACAGCGCAGGTCGGCCCCGCCGGCAGCGCCGTGGGTATCCTCCCGTGGGCGGTCAACGACGATGCTTTCAGTGGATACGGCAAAGCGGACGGTCTCCAGCCCGCCAACGGAGGCGGCTGCGGAACGTTCAACTTCGTGGCGATGAAGCCGCCCGGGGGCCAAACCTACGCCGACGCGATCGTGAATGGCGTCACGTCGCCGATATTTCTCAACACGTCCTACCCGACGCTCGTGTCCGATGGCTCGGGCCTGTCGGCCGTGACGCGCGCCGCGCTGCAAGCGCGCATCGATGCGCGGCCCAGCGAGACGTACAGTACGTTCGTGACGGGCAGTCCGCGCGTGGTCTTCATACCAGTCCTGAACGGGGACATTCCGAACGCGCCCAGCCCGGTGACTCCGATCGGCTTCCGCGCATTCTTCCTCGAGAAGGTCGACAGTCAGTGCGCCTACGGACGGTTCGTAGAGTCGGCGATCCCGAATGGCGGAATCGGCGGCATCAATGTTCCCGACAAGGGCGTGCACGTGATCAAGCTAATCAACTGATGCCGCTGCCGCTGCGCTCCGCGCGTCCAATAACAGCGGAGTCGGGGCGAGTGCACACGGGTGGCTAGGACGGCTGTCGAAGAGGGTCGAGCGCTCAGGTTCGGCGCGCATGAGCGGCGCCCCGCGTTGACTCGCCGCACCCCACCCTAACCCCCAGCCCCTTCCTGTCGCGGGAAGGGGAGCCCGGAAAGAGGAAAAGTACGCGGCCGTCAACTAACCAGCGAAACGAACGAGAAACCCGGAAGCACGACACTACAAGGGCTGCCGGGGGATCAGATCGCTCCAGGTTCGGCGCGCATGAGCGACGCCCCGCTGAGTACGCACGTGAGTAGGCTCCGCGTGGCTCAGGGTGACTTGATCGATTCGATGCGGATGCGGAATGTGCCGGATGGGGCTTCGATCTCGACTTCCTCGCCGCTCCGGTGGCCGTAGACGGCCTTGCCGACGGGCGACGCGATCGAGATCTTGCCGGCGCCCGAGCGGACCTCGTCGGAGTTGACCAGCGTGTAGCCCTTCTCCATGCCAGTCCGTAGATCCTTGATCGTGACGAAGTCGCCGATCTGGGAGGCATCGCCGGGGTGCTCGGCGCCCTGGTCCAGCACGACGGCACGGCGCAGCGTGGCGTCGATGTCCTTAATGCGGGCTTCGAGATGGCCTTGCTCGTTGCGTGCGGCATCGAGCGGGGCGTTCTCGCGAAAGTCCTTGTCGGCCATGGCGCGCGCGAGGTCGGCCTGGATCAGCGGGCGGCGGTCTTTCAGCGACTCAAACTCCTTGACGAGTGCCTCGTGACCCTCCTTGGTGAGGTAGATCGGCTGCTCCTCGATCGTTTGCGCGTTCGAGCTGGACTTCGAGGCCTTGCGGACGCGCAGGTGCGTGCCGAGGTTCTCGCGGGTCACGCCCTTGTCCTTCGCCCACTTCAGAAAAGCGCGCACGAAATCGGCGCGCTTCGCCGCGTCGGACACCGACGGCGGGAAGTTTTCGGCGTACTGCGCCACCTCGTGAGCACGCATGATGCCGAGATCTTTCTCGGGGCCAACCCAACGGACGAACTTCAGTACTTCCGGCTGCGCCGCCTCGCGCGCGGCGGGCTTGAGCGACGCCAAATAGGTGCGCGCAAGATCCTGTAGCGCGACCTGCTCTGTATCGACCGCGAGTTCACCTACCATAAAGACCCTCCTGCCATCTGATTGTAGGCGTGATGACGAAGGGGCGTCAAACCGGCGCTGGTATCCTCAGGCGATGATTTCAGCGCTTTCTCGCGAATCCGAAGCCTACGGCACGCATCTGTCGCCGGCGCAACTCGCACAGTTCGAGACATATCTCGCACTGCTGGCGGAGTGGTCGCGGCGCATGAACCTCGTCGGCAACGCCGACCCGAAGGTTGTAGAGCAGCGCCATTTCCTGGAGTCGATCGCGCTTGGCGCGGCCCTGCGCGAGCGCGAGATCCTGCGCCCCGGGTCGAGCGTGCTCGATGTGGGCGCTGGCGCCGGGTTCCCCGGCGTGGTGCTGAAGATCGTCTGGCCGGGGATCCGCCTCACGCTGCTCGAGGCCACGGCCAAGAAGGCCGCCTTCCTCGCCGCGCTGGTCGAAGCGCTGGGGTTTGACGAGACGCCCGTGCTGGCCGGGCGCGCGGAGACGCTGGGACACCGCGACGACCTGCGCGGACGATTTGACCTCGTGGTGGCGCGAGCTGTCGCCCCGTTGCCGGTGCTGCTCGAACTCACGCTGCCGTTCGCGCGCGCCGGCGGGCGCGTCGTAACGCCGAAGGGCTCCCGCGTCGACAAAGAGCTGGCGACCGCCGCTCGGGCGCTGGAGGTGCTCGGCGGCAAGGCGTTCACGGCGCCGCTGCGGGTGCCCGGGCCGCCGCAGACGCTCGTCGTGGTCGTGAAGCAGGCCGAAACGCCCGCGGCCTACCCGCGACGGCCCGGGCAACCGGCCACGGCGCCGCTCTGAGCCGCTGCCCCGCGCGCTGCCTCATAAATTCGGCACTAGACAACGATCGCGAAGTGTTGTATGAGATAGGCGGTTCATCGTTTGGAGGGTAGGACGCCCGCCGTCCTCGGACGGCGACACAAGGAGGTATTGGAATGATGCAGCAAGCCGGAGGCATGGACGTCAACTCGCTGGTGCAGAAACTGCGCCGCCTCGTCATGCTGGACACCACGGTGTTCGACGAGGTGAAGGGCGACACCAACAGCACGATCCCGGCGATCGTGGTGGTGGCCGTAGCCACGCTACTGTCCGGGATCGGCGGCTGGCTCTGGTACATCTCCCAGAGCTACCACGTCAATTCCGGAGACTTTTTCCTGAAGTCGGCGATCCTGGGCAGCATCCTGGCGATCATCGTCTGGGCAGTCGGCTGGCTGGGCGTCACGTACGTCATGCTGACGCAGGTGTTCCGTGCCCGCGCGGATGTCAACGAGCTGATCCGGGTGATGGGATTCGCGGCCGCGCCGCTGGCGCTGACCATCGGCCTCGTCATCCCCGGCCTCGACTTTGGCATCGCGCTTGCCGCGCTGGGCTTGACGTTTGGGACCACGCAGATCGCCATCCAGTCAGCAACGGACGCGCCGCCCGCGAAAGTCCTGATCGCCAACGCCGCGGGATTCGCCGTCTGGGTGATCGTCGTGCAGCTATTCGTGGGGACGACGAACACGTACGCGCCCGGCATCTTCATCTTCGCACCGCGCTAAGCGAGGTCCGCACCGAGATTGACAAGGGGGCTCCGCGGAGCCCCGCTGCCTGTCTGCGCCGCCTCCTCCCTCGATATACTCGACGCCTATGGACCTGCTCGGACGCATCCGCGAAGACATGGCCTTCGAGTCCAACATCTGGAAGTCGTACGCGTACCGCTTCCTGATGGAGTTTCAGCTGTGGCTGCCAATCTGGATCGTCTACCTGCAACAGCAGCGCGGCCTGTCGTTGACGAAGATCACGCTGCTCGACCTGCCGTTCTTCGTGCTGATGGTGTTCGCGGAGGTGCCGACAGGCGCCGTCGCAGACCGTTTCGGCCGGCGCTGGTCGCTGATGCTCGGCAGCTCGCTGTTCGCCGTCGCCGTCTTTATCTTCGGCATCGCCGATAACTACGCCGTCATCTTGCTTTCGTACACGGCGTGGGGGCTCGCGCTGACGTTCCAGTCTGGTGCCGATGCGGCGCTGCTCTACGACAGCCTGAAGCATCTGGACCGCGAGGAGGACTTCCAGCGCATCAACAGCCGCCTCTGGGCCCTGCGCTCCGGCGCCGCGGTGTGCGCACTCCTCATCGGCGCGCCGGTCGCGGCGATGACCGATTTTTCGTCCGTGATCATCTTCAGCGCGATCGTCGCGGCGCTAGCCACGCCGATCGCGTTCTCGATGCACGAGGCGAAGCGCGACCACGAGGAGGCGCATGACGCCTACTTCCAGACGCTGATCGGCGGTCTGCGTGAGGTCTGGGATCAGCCATCGTTGCGCTACATCATCCTCTACGCCGGGATCATCTCCGCGGCCGCGTTTGCGCCCATGGTGTTCCAGCAGCCGTTCCTCAGCCATCACGGCGTGTCGGTCGGCGGCCTCGGCTTGTGGCAGGCGCCCGTCCGCGGCGCGGGCATCGTCTCCGCGCTGCTGGCGCATCGATTCCTCGCCAGCAGCGGCCAGCGCGGCGCCTTCTTCGCGATGCCGGTGGCGCTGACGCTGGCCAGCCTCGCGGTGGCCGGCATCGACCATGCGTGGGTGTTCGTCGCGTTCCTCGGGATGGGGGTGGTTGCGGGCGCACAGAACCCGCTGCTCGCCACATACATCAACAGGCGCATCCCCAGCGAGCGCCGCGCGACGATTCTCTCCGTGCAGAGCGTTGTCGGCAACCTCATCTTTGCGGCCATCTGGCCGCTGAACGGTATGGTGGCCGACGCCTTCGGGCTGCGGGCGCTGTTCTTCGTGTTCGCCGTGCTCACGGCGGTGTTCGGCATCGCGTCGATCGCCCTCTGGAGCCGCGCCGAGGACCGGGAACGCGCGGAGATGGATGAGTTGAATCGCGCCTTGCTCGGGCGCGAGCGCGAGGCGATCGCGGTTTGATCCCGCGCCCGCAGCGGAGATTCAGCATCGCACACGCATGCGGCCGCCGCCGTCGCGGCCTCGTGTCCTGGCCAGGCGGCAGCTCGTGATCACCGTGCTCTGCGGTGGCGTGGGCGGATCGCGGTTCGTGCGGGCGCTGGCGTCGGTGCTGCCACATGACCGCATCACGGCGATCATCAACACCGCCGACGACGAGTGGTTCCACGGCCTCTACGTCTCGCCCGATCCCGACATCGTGACGTACGCGCTGGCGGACGAGATCGACGAGGAGCGCGGCTGGGGTCTGCGCGGCGATACGTTCCGCTGGCTCGAATCGCTGCAGCGCTTCGGGCACGAGACGTGGTTCCGGATCGGCGATCGCGACCTGGCGACTCACCTGCACCGGACGCGGCTCCTGCGGGAAGGCCGTACGCGTACGGAGATCGTCGCGGAGTTGGCGCGCGCATTCGGGGTGGGCGTCCGCCTGCTGCCAATGTCCGACGAGCCGGTGCGCACGATCGTCGAGACCGCCGCTGGCGATCTGCCCTTCCAGCAGTATCTCGTGCGGCGGCGCGCGCAGGATGCCGTGCTGGGCGTGCGATTCGACGGCATCGACGAGGCGCAGCCAGCGCCGGGCGTAATCGACGCGATCCGCGACGCCGAAGCGATCCTGATCGCGCCGAGCAACCCGATCGGCAGCATCCTGCCGATCCTGTCGGTGCCGGGCGTGCGCGACGCGATCGTCGCATCGAAGGCTCCTCGCATCGCCGTCAGCCCGATCGTCGGCGGGCGCTCGTTGCAGCCGCCCGCGGGCGAGATGATGACCGGGCTCGGCCATGAGGTCAGCGTCGTGGGCGTGGCAGAAATCTATCGTGACCTCATCGACACGCTCGTCATCGACGAAGCGGACGACGACGACGCTGACCTCGTTGCCGCTACTGGCGTCCGCGCCATCGTCACACCGACGATCATGCATGACGGGCCGTCGCGCCGCGCGCTGGCCGAAGCCGCGCTTGCCGCCGCGGGCGTCTCGGCCTGACGCGGCGCATCGCTTGCGCGAGCGGTATCCTGCGGCGATGCCGATGATCGCTCTCGTCAGGCGCCGGCTCGTGCCGGCAGACCTCGCCAGTCGCGCGGCGATGCTCTCGCTGACATCGAACGCGTTGCTGATGGCGCTGAAGGTCGGCGTCGGGCTCGCGTTCGGCTCCGTCGCGGTTCTCGGCGATGGCGTGGACAGCGCCGAGGACCTGCTGGCGTCGGCGCTCGCGTTCATGACCGTGCGGCTCTCGTTGCAGCCGGCGGACGAGGGCCACCCGTACGGTCACGGCAAAGCCGAGAGCCTGGCGGCGGTCTCCCAGGCGGGGCTGATCGCCGGTGGTGCCGTGTTCATTGCCGTCGCGGCCATCCTTCGCGCCGTCGCTCACGGCAGCACGATCGCAGTCGGGCCGTCGCTGATCGCCATGGGCATCACGGCCGCGGTAAACCTGGCCGTCGCGGCGTACTCCCATCGTGCGGCACGGATCACCGGGTCGGTGGCGATCGCAGCGGACGCGAAGCACCTGATGACCAACGTCGCGCAGGCGATCACCGTTGGCTCCGGGCTTGTGCTCGTGGGCGTGACAGGGCGGCAGATCTTCGACCCGATCGTCGCGCTGTTGCTCGCGGCATACCTCCTCTGGATCGCGTTCGGCATCGTGCGGACGGCCCTGCACGAGCTGGTCGACTCCGCGTTGCCAGAGGAAGCCCGGCGGACAATCGAAGCATGTCTCGCGCACGAGGCGCACGGCATGCGCGGCTACCACGCGCTGCGGACGCGCAAGTCAGGGCGCGAGACATACATCGACGTGCATGTGCTCATCGATCCGGCGCTCACCGTGAGCGAGGCGCACCTGCTCGTCGAGCACTTCGAGCACGACCTGCGGACGCAGGTGCCGGGCGCGGTCGTGAGCATCCACGTCGATCCCGACGAACCCGGCATCATGGAGCGCGGCGGCTCGCCAAGCGTCGTTACGGATACGGGGATTCATCTGCACCGGCACTAGCGTAGCGTGCCGGACGGGGCGATGGCGGCGTGCACGCACCTCACCGGTCGCCTTCGGCGACCGCCCTCTCCCCTACGGGCCGTAGGCACGACGTGGAGAGGGCTCTTAGATCGGGGTGGGCGATTCGACTACGTTGGGGTTGGAAGGAGCGAAACCGAGTCACCATGGACAGGAGGGGGATTGATGTCACTCGAAGGCAAGGTCGCGGTCGTCACGGGGGCGGCGCGGCATCGTGGGATCGGCCGCGGGATCGCGCTTGCGCTCGCTGCGGCCGGCGCCGATGTGGTGGCGCTGGGATCGCCGCGCGCGCCGGAGGCGTATCCCGACGACGAGAAGGCGCTCGGCTGGCGGGGCGCGGCATCCGTCGCGGAGGAGATCGAGGCATCGGGACGGAGCGCGCTTGGCATCGACGCGGATCTGACGAAGCCGGCGGAGGTCGAGCGTATCGTGTCCGAGACGATGGCGAAGTTCGGGCGCATCGACATCCTGGTGAATAACGCGGGGTTGGCGTACTGCGGCGAGAAGAACCTCTGGGAGATCGATGACCGCGAGTGGTACGAGGTCGTCGACGTCAACCTCAACGGCGTCTACCTGCTCACGAGCCGCGTCATGCGCGCGATGGTCGCGGTAAAGCAGGGTGGTCGCATCATCAATATCTCGTCGGCGGCCGGGCGGATGGGCGTGCCGCAGTACGGCGCCTACTCCGCGACGAAGTGGGGGATCATCGGCATGACGCAGATGCTGGCCATCGAGGCGGCGCCGCATCAGATTACGGTGAACTGCGTCGCGCCGGGATCGGTCGATACGGACATGATGGACGGCACGTTCGGTCACATGGCGACGCGCTATCACGCCGAGGCCGCAGCGATGAAGCAGGCGGTCGTCCGCGGCATCGCGCTGGGGCGACAGGGAACGCCGGCGGACATCGCGGGAGCGGTGGCGTTCTTCGCGTCCGACGAAGCGGCATGGATCACGGGCCAGACGCTGAACGTGAGCGGCGGCACGCCGATGAACTAACCAGCGCGGGCAACGTGACGACGCGCGACGACGTCCACACGAACCATCGGGTCTTCCTGGTGCGTATTAGCCGAGTTCGCCGGCAGCGTGCATGACCAGCGTGGCCGCGACGAGGCCGGCGGTCTCGGACCGCAGCACGCGGTCGCCCAGCGTGACGATCTCGGCACCGGCGGCCTGCGCGCGCTCGACCTCGGCCGGTTCGTAGCCGCCCTCCGGGCCAATGAAGATACTGGCCGCGGCGAGCGCGAAGACGTCATCGACGCGGCGGTTCAGGGTGTCGTGAATGCTCGGGGCGGCGTCGCCGGCGCCTTCGTACGGCAGCAACAGGACGCCGGGAGCCGCGCGCAGAGCGTCATCGAACGCGATCGGAGCGCCGATGTGCGGGATGGTGCTGCGCTCGCACTGCTCGGCGGCCTCGACGACGATGCGGCGCCAGCGTTCGGCGCGATGGCCGTCAGCGGGCGTCTTGACCACCGCGCGCGACGCAACAAGCGGTGTGATCGACGCGACGCCGATCTCGGTCGCCTTCTCCAGCAGCCACTCGAAGCGATCGCCTTTCGTAATCGACTGGTACAGGTGCACGCGCAGCCGCGGCTCGCGCGGGCCGGGGCCACGCTCGATGACCGCTGCGCCGATCCGCCGATCGTGTACATCTTCGAGGCGCACCCTGACATCATCGCCGCTGCCATCGAAGAGTACGACATCATCGCCCACGCGCAGCCGGAGCACCTTCGCCAGGCGATGCGCCAGCGCGCCTTCGAGCTCGATACGCTCGCCGGCGAGCGTGGCGGCCTCGACGAAAAAGCGGCGCGTCATGCGCGCACCGCCTCGATGCAGCGCCAGTCGCCCATCGCGCGGACGGACTCGATGCGCGCACCGGCGCTCGTCAGCGCGTCACGCACGTCCTGCTCGCGTTCGCCGATGATGCCGGAGACGATGAGCGCGCCGGAAGGCGCGAGCGCGGCGACGAGCGGCGACGCCAGCTCGATGATCACGCGCGCGATGATGTTGGCGACGACGATGTCGAAGCCCACCGCGGGCTCGCCGAAGGGCCAGGCGTCACCCGCACTGCCCGTCTCCGCGCGGACGGTGGAGTCGACGCCGTTCGCGGCCGCGTTCTCGCGTGTGACGCGCACGCAGTTCGGATCGACGTCGACGGCGCGGACATCGCGCGCGCCAAGCTTCGCGGCGGCGATGGCGAGGATGCCGGAGCCGCAACCGACATCCAGCACGCGCACTCCGGGGCGCGCGGCGCGCTCCAGCGCTTCGAGACACATGCGCGTGGTTTCGTGCTGGCCGGTACCGAACGCCATGCCGGGGTCGAGCGTCAGGACGACGTCGTCCGGCTGGGGAGCATACGTGCGCCACGACGGCACGACGACGATGCGCGCGCCGAAGCGCTCGACGTGGAAGTATTCCTTCCACGATTCCGCCCAGTCCTCCTCGGCAACGTGCCGTTGTGCAAGCTCGGCCGCGACGCCGGCACGGGTGAACGCGTCGCGCGCGGACGCCGCGAGCGCGCGGCCCGTATCGTCGTCGGCGACGTAGGCGTGCAGCAACACGGCACCGCCGGTGCTGAGCACGGCGTCGGATTCGAGATCGGCCTGCGTGAACGGCACCTCGATCGACACATCGAGGCCGGTGTGCGCGCGGAGGATCTCGGAGGCGCGTTCGACTTCTGCCGTCGGTACGGCGGCGGTGATCTCGATGTAGTTCATGCGGCGGGCTACCGCGCGCTCGGCGCAGCGTCGGCCGGCGCCTGCCGCGCATCGCCGGATCGCGGCGGCGCCGGGGTGCGCCCCTGCTCGATGTCGCGCTGGCGCTCGTATTCGTGCCACTCGGCGATGAGCTTTCGATGCGCATAGCTGTAGCCGACGTTGTCGCCGATCCAGCCGCCCAGGAGGCCGGCGAAGACGCGGCCGCCGACCATCAGCACCAGCGTCGCGAAGGCCAGCCACCACAGCGACTGGTTGAACACATAGACGGCAACGGCGACCAGCACGATGAACAGCAGCACGCCCAGCCCCAGCCCCGCGAACGCGAACGAGTTGACGATCAGGCTCTCGCGCTTGCGCATGCGGCGGTACAGCGCGCCGAACTCCATCGGCAGCTTCGCGACGGGCGCGTACTCGCTCGTGGTCGTGCCGCAGTGCGGGCACTCGTCGCGCTTCTTGCCCAGCGGCGTGTAGCAGTAGCCGCAAAAGCGGCCAACGTTCGGTGCTTCGCCCCTGATCATCGCGCCCATCAGCTCATCGAGCCGCGGCGAAAAGACCGGGATATCGCTCTGCCGCGCAGGCGTTTCGTTCATGACGCGGCCGCCTGCTGCTGCCGGCCGCGCACGATCGCGCACAGTTCGACGAAGTACGCGAGCTTGTCGGCGCGTTGATACGCCGCGGCGCGAGCGCTGGTCGAGGGCATCACGTACACCTGCGACTGGCCGATGCGCTCTGTCTGCAGGCCGAGCTGGCAGGGGCCGCCGGCGAACACCTCGTAGATGCGCTTGCCGTTGAAGCAGACGATGCGCGGCGCATACCGCAGCAGCTTGCGACGGAGGGCGACGCCGCCGGCACGCAGCTCATCCAGTGACAGATCGCTGATCGACGGCGAGGGGCGGTCGACCATGTTCGTGAGGCCGATGCCCCACTCCAGCACGCGCTCGTCCGCGGCGTGCGTCAACGGCTCCGTCACCAGGCCGGATTCGTAGAGCAGCGGCCAGAAGTGATTGCCGGGGCCGGCATAGTGGCGTCCGGCGGCAGCCGACTTCGTGCCGGGATTGATGCCGACGATCACGAGGTCGAGGCCGGGGCGCAGGTAGTCGGGAAGTGCGGTCACGGTCAACAGAATATCATGCTGGTCGCTGGTCGCTGGTGACCTCACCTCCGCGCTTCGCGCTGGTCCTCTCCGCCGGGCGGAGAGGAGGATCGGATGGGGCGGGTGCTTGGAGTACAGAGGTGGGGGCGCCGGCGCGGCACAGTTGCTGCGGCGGCTCTTCGATCGGCAGCGGTTGTGACGCTCGCCTATCGCCAACTGGCCGCCTGCTCACCACCACCTGCTCACCGCTCACCGCTAACTGCGAACTGTTAACTGTTAACTCAGTCATCGTCCACCGCAACGATGACGGTGGCAGGGTGCTGGCCGGCAGCCGGGGCCGGGCGCTTGCCTCTGGAGGTGCGATACCAGGCGAGCAGGATGGCGGCCACGAAGATGCCAAGGAACAGGAACTCCAACAGCCTGAGGAGCGTCTTCGTGTCGTTGAACCTGAGTCCGAGCATGCCCAGCAGCACGCCGAGCATGGTGTACGCGATGGCCCAGACCGCGCCGCCGGCGTAGTCGAGCGGCGCCCAGCGCCGGTACGGGATACGAAACAGTCCCGCCGCGGCGGGTCCGACGGCGCGCGAGTAGCCGGCCCAGTGGTAGCCGAGGATGATCCACACGTAGTTCTTCTCCATGGCGCCGCGCAGGCGCTCGACGACGCCGCCGGCGGCGCCCTTCTCGATCGCCTTCGCCCAGCCCATGCGCCCTATCAGGTAGCTCAGTGTGTCGCCAAGGATCGTGGCGCTCACCGCGAGCGCGAAGACGTACCAGATGTTGATCATGCCATTCTGTGCTGATAACCCGGCGAGGATGAGGATCACCGAACCCGGCACGAGGAAGCCAAGGAACATCGCGTTTTCGAGGAACACGCCGAGAAAGACGACATAGTAGCCGTAGTTGGCGAAGAGGTTCTCCAGCTTGCTCAGCATCCACTGGCTGAACCGCTGCGGCGAGCTGAGGTAGTAGTTCAGCGTGCCGAACGGCGAAACGTGCGGCAGCACGAAGAACGTGAGCCCGAAGACGAGCACGAACCAGCTGATGTTGCGCCTCATCCACGCCGAGACGGCATCGGCGTCGGATGGTGCGGGCGTCTCGTCCACGTAGGTCCTCTCAGGCGCGGGCGCCTGGTGTCAGTTGCCCGGTTGCGCGGCCGCGTCGATCTGGCCAGCCAGCGCGAAGTCTTTCTCGGTGATGCCGCCTTCGCTGTGCGTCGAGAGCGTCAGCTTGACGCGGTTGTACTTGATGTTGATGTCGGGGTGGTGGTCCGCCGCCTCCGCAAGCTCCGCGACGCGGTTGACGAACGCCATCGACGCCTTGAAGTCATCAAACGCGAACTTCTTCTCGATCTCGTCGTCGTCGCGCTCCCAGCCCTGGTATTGCTGGAGGCGCGCGTTCACTTCGTCCTTCGTCATTGGGGGCATGATTTCCTCGGGACCTCACCTCCGCGCTGCGCGCTGGTCCTCTCCGCCCGGCGGAGAGGAGGTGGTGCGGTCTGCGTTCATTGTCGGCGAGCGCGGGTACGCTGGCAACCACGTCTGCGCGATTTCCACAGGCTCGCACGGCAGTGGCAGTCGCGAAGCGGCGCCGGTAGGCTTCGACGATGGACGAGTCGCCCTTCAAGCCGCACTTCTTCGAGCGCGAAGACGAATCGCCGGACGCGCTGTTCTACGCGCAGGCGCGGCTGCTCGTGCACATCGACGACTACGCGATCGAGGCCGCGGGCAGGCTGTACGGCGAGCTGTTGCCGCGGCGGAGCGCCATCCTCGACCTCATGTCGAGCTACAAGTCACACATGCCGCCGGAGCTGGAGTGGAAGCGCCTGTGCGGACTCGGCATGAACGAAGAGGAGCTGCGCGCGAACGACCAGCTCACCGAATACCTGGTACGCGACATCAACGCGGACCCGCTGCTGCCGTTCGGAGACGACGCATTCGACGGCGCGGTCGTCACCGTATCGGTGCAGTACATGACGAAGCCGCTCGAGACGTTTCGCGAGGTCTGCCGCGTGCTGAAGCCGGGCGCGCCGTTTATCGTCACCTACTCGAACCGCATGTTCCCGACGAAAGCGGTGCGCATCTGGCGCGCGCTCGACGACCGCGAGCGCGCCGGGCTGATCATCTCGTACTTCAAGTACGCCGGCGGCTTCGGCGATGCGAGCGCGGAGAACCGGAGCATCGATAGCGGCGCGCCGAGCGACCCGCTGTTCGCCGTGTGGGCGCGGAAGGCGTGACGCCGGGGGCGTTATTGCTCATCTTCCCTTCGGCCACGTCCACGAGGGTGAACAAGCGCCCGCTTCATCTTTTCGTCCTAGTAGTCGTTCAAGTTCAATGTCTCTCCTGGAAAGCAGGTGCTAAGGGAACCGAAGTCTGTGGACTTGCCATTCAAGATGTGTACGACATGCCCGTCTTTGCAGACAAGTATGCCCTTATCAGTCTTTGCGGGCTGCGTGGATAGGCTGGGCGAGCGCTGTCTGTGGGGGTCGAGGTACACGCCCATGATCGCTAGGTCACCCATGATCGTCCGCGGATGACCGCCACTGATAACGCTGTTACAAGGACCGCGGAGCAGGTCGTGGTCGTGAAGCCGTGACGCGTCCTGCTCGGGCGAATTGTTCATTTGCCGACAGAGTTGCACGACAGCCACCGCATCATCCTGCTTCGCTGCGTCGTAGATCTGGTTCGCGACCGTGGTGTACTCCGTCGTTAGCAGTTCCCCGGAGTTTCGCACCAGTGCTGCTCCCGGGGTAAGTTTTGGGATCTCGTCGGGCGAGAGCTGCCTGTCTTTGGGGTCGATATCGACCTGCACTCCCATGGTCGCTAGGTCACCCATGATCGACCGGGGATGACCGCTATTGATAACGCTGTTGCACGGACCGACAAGCATGTCGTGATCGTGAAGCTGGTACGCGTCCTGCTCGGGCGAATTGTTCATCTGCCGACAGAGTTGCACGACAGTCACCGCATCATCCTGCTTCGCTGCGTCGTAGATCTGGTTCGCGACCGTGGTGTACTCCGTCGTTAGCAGTTCCCCGTGGGCCGTGTCAAAGGTGCTCAGGGTAAGTTTTGGGATCTCGTCACCCTTCTTGCCACTCTTGGCGCTGCAGCCGGCTCCGAACACTGCGACGATCGCCGCGCTGACGATGGTTGTGATGATGATCTTACGCATGGTCGATGCTCCCGATCTGGCGAATCCGGCACAGCCAGCATGAGGATATGGGCGTTGGAGTAGCCGTGCCTGCAGGCGTGTTCGTCGACGTCGGTGTGTTTGTGGCAGGCGTATTGGTCGACGTCGGAGTACTGGTTGCCACCAAAGTATTTGGCGGCGTCGCGGGAACGCACGTGGCCCCGACTCCCGCGCGTTGAAGTGTGTACGTCATGGCACATTGCGCAAACAGCGAGTTCGTGGAGTTGTAGTCCGCCAGCGCCGAGACGGCAGGAGGTCCGACCAGACTCCAGCCGAGGGCATCGAGTGCGTTTAGCTGTCCCTCGGCGGTAGCCGCCGCGTACTGAATACCGGACGCGTTCTGCCGAATACCGTGCATGACTCCCCTCGTGATACCTGCGAACCTACCTCGCCATCCTACGCCTAGTACGGCCGATTGTCACCGCCATCCCGTCAACCTGCGCACAATTCCGCCCGAGCCGCCGTCCGGTACAGTAGTTCCGGCGCCAGGCGTCCACCGAAACGCGCAGCACGGAGCACTCATGCCAGACCCCTCATTCGTGACCAAGGACGCGCAGGCGACGAAGATCTTCGACTGGGCAGCCGGCGCCGCCAGCCTGCGCATGGCGTACTACGGCCTGAAGCTCGGGCTGTTCGAGGCGATCACGTCGGAGGCGCACGGCCTGTCGATCGATGAGCTTGTCGAGCGCACGGGGCTCGACGCGCGCTACGTGCGCGCCTGGGCGCGCACGTCGGTTGCGGGTGAGCTGCTGGAGTACGACGCAACGACGGAGCGCCTGACCATGGCGCCGTACATGGAAGCGCTGCTGCTCGACGACCAGGACTTCCAGTACTCGGCGGGGCTCGTCACCAACTTCGCCGTGGAGTCGCGGCTCGCGGACCGCGTCGGGGACTGCTTCGCGAGCGGCGAGGGCATCCCGTTCGTCGAGTACGGGCAGGAGATGGTCGAGACGATCCATGCCTTCAGCAAGGCCGCCTACGAGCTCTTCCTGCCGTCGGTGCTGCTGCCGGCGCTACCGGAGCTGGCGCAGCGGCTGACCGGCGGCGGCACGATCCTGGAGCTTGGCTGCGGCGCCGGCGCCGGCCTCGTCTCGCTGGGGCGGACGTTCCCCGCGTGCACGATCACCGGCGTCGATCCCGATGCGACGTCCATCGAACTCGCGAGGCGGCGCATCGAAGAAGCGGGGCTGGGCGAGCACGTCCACGCCGAAGAGATGCGCGGCGAGGACCTGACGAGCGAGGACGCGTTCGACTTCATCTACGCCCAGATCTCGCTGCATGAGATGGACGACGCGCGCGTCGTGCTGGCCAACGCGCGTCGGGCGCTGAAGGAAGACGGCATCCTGCTCGTGACGGAGATCCGCGGCGCCGAGCGTATCGAGGATTGCGTCGGCGCCTACAACGCCGTGCTCTCGCACATCGACCTCTTCTACGAGATCCCGCAGGCCGTCGCGAAAGGCGGCCACGCCGTGGGCTTCTTCTCACGCGCCGAGTTCGAAGAGATGGCGACGGAGGCGGGCCTCCGCGGCGTGCGAGAACTCCACCTCGACCAGCCGCTCTACGCGGCGTTCGTCGCCTCAAAATAACGGTGCACGGGGGACACACCCGCCGTACAACGCGCGCCGCGCCACGAATTGGGGGCATTTTACGGAATGCTACGCGGCTGATCCGGCGTAGGGCGGCCCCGCGTGGCCGCCCGCGTCCGCGCACGCTGCCGCATCACACATCACGGTTGGGGCGCACGGCTGTGCGCCCCCCTGCGCGCACGCTACCCCGTCGCACACAACGAACGTTCGTACAACCCAAATGGGGCACGCCACCGCGTGCCCCTACGATGCTGTTGCGCTGGCGCCGGCTACGGCGCTTGCGGCTTGATGATCCTGTTTGGGATGAGGCCGAGCTGGTCGAAGGGCCAGTACGAGACCCACGCCTGCCCGATGATGTTCTGCTCCGGCACGAAGTCGCAGAGTTGCTGCGGGCTGCAACTGCTGCCCCACGCGTGGGAATCGAAGCTGTTGCGCCGGTTGTCGCCGAGCACGTAGTACATGCCGGGCGGCACGGTCTTGGGCGCGTAGGTGTAGTTCGGCTTGTCCTTGATGTAGTCCTCTTTCAACGGGCTGCCGTTGATGAACACGGTCTCGTTGCGCACCTCGACCGTGTCGCCCGGCACGCCGATGACGCGCTTGATGAAATCCCGGCTCGGATCGAGCGGGAACTTGAAGACGATGATGTCGCCGCGGCGGGGCGCGCGGAAGAGGTGATGCTCGGCATCGCTGGCGCCCGGAAAGAACGGAATGAAATCGTGGACGCGGTCGAGGTTGAGGCGGAAGTACAGCGCCTTGTTGACCAGCAGGTACTGGTTGTTGTGCATCGTCGGCTCCATGCTGGCGCCTTCGACGCGGAAGTTCTGGACGACGGCCTTGACCGCGAAGAAGATCAGCAGCGCCAGGATGACCGTCTCGGCGAGCTCCCGACCGACGGTGCGCATGCGCCGGCCGGCGCTCCGGCGGCGCTTCTTCTGGATGACCTCGTACGGATAGGCGCGGTCGTAGGCGTTCGGGCTCAGGCCCACATCCTCCGACGTGTACGAGAGCTCGAGCGAAGCGGGCACGTCGGTGTAGGGATCGAGCGGCTCTGGCGGCGGCCAGATGTCAGCGGGAGCCGACACGGGCTCCGCGGCAGCGCCCGGCGCGGCCGACGCGTCAGCGGCCGCGAATGCGGCATCGCCCGGGTGCGACGGCGCAACGCCGTCCACAGTGGCGGACGATCCGGGAATGGAATCTGCGGGGGAGGGCTGCCCGGTCAGGTCGTCCGGGCGGGCAGGATCATTCGGCATAAGCTCTCTAGTCTAGCACGGCGTCCGGAACGCTCTTGCGGCCGGCTCTGTTAGAATCTGCGCGATTGATACCGAATCCTGCTTCGGAGCCCGCCTTGCCCGACCCGGACAGCGAACCGGAGGTCCTCCGGCGCGCCCGCGATGGTGACCTGGCCGCGTTCAACCGCCTGGTCGACCTGCACCAGCGTGCGGTGTACAACCTCTGTCTTCGTATGCTCGGCAGCGGAGCCGCCGCGGAGGATGCGGCGCAGGACGCGTTTTTCTCGGCGTACCGGAATATCCACAGGTTCAAAGGCGGCACGTTCCGGCCGTGGCTGATGCGTATCGCCTCCAACGCCTGCATCGACGAGTTGCGGCGCCGCGGCCGAAGACCCACCGTTTCGTTGCAGAAGACGGCTCCGGGCAGCGACGACCCGATCGACGTTGCGGACACCGCTGCCGGGCCGGAAACGGAGGCGCTTCAGCGCGAGCAGCACGACACCGTGCAGGCGGCGCTGCTGCGGTTGCCCGCCGACCAGCGGATGGCCGTGGTGCTGTGTGATCTGCAAGGGTTTGCCTACGAAGAAATCGCCGAGGCGATGCGGACGTCCGTCGGCACGGTGAAGTCGCGCATCGCCCGGGGGCGGGAGAAGCTGCGGCGCGAGCTGGGGCCGAAGGAACAACCGGGTAGCGTGTAGCGTCATAGCGATTGAGACCGTACGCAGCGTACGGTCTCCGGATGGTGATACGTGTGAACAAGCTGTTGCGGTTCTTCGGGCATGCGCCGGACGTCAACGCGCTCTCGGCGCAGCTTGACGGGCAGCTGGATGCTGTCGCGGCGTCGCGGCTCGCGGCGCATCTGGCGTCGTGCGAGGCGTGCCGGGCGGCCCTGGCGGGGCTGCGGGAGACGCGCGACGCCCTGCGCGCGATGCCCGAACTCGAAGCGCCGCGGTCGTTCCGGCTGCGCGCAGCCGACGTCGAGCCGCGCACGGCGCCCGCGCCATCGCACCCTTCACCGACGCTGCGGTGGGCGCCCGCGGTGAGCGCCATCGCCGCCGCCGTGTTCGTGGTCGCGCTGGGCGTCGATCTCCGCTCGGGCGGCAGTTCGTCCAGCACCAGCCGCTCGCCCCTCGCCGTCCCGCAGTCTGGCAGCGCCAAGTCGAACGAGAGCGCGGGCGCGATGAGCGGATCCCCTGCGACCGACCAAACGGCGCCGGGCAGCATCGAGCCAGGAGCGCCAGCCGCCGCCCGGCCGCAGGCGCCGGAACCGGCCGGCGCGGCGCAGGCCACGCTCAGCGCTCAGCCCGTCCAGCCATCGAGCACGCCCGCGCCCGCGGCACGACCGATTCCGAGCCCGACCAGCGAGCTCCGGGCCGCGGCAGGGCGCGGAGGTTCGTCTGAGGGCGGGAACAATCCATCGGCCCTGCGCGTCTTGGAGATCATCGCGGGTGCGATCGCCGTCGCAGGCGGGGCCGCCGCGATCGTTGTGAGGAGACGGAGAGGAGTCGGACCGTGATCAATCGCAGGAGTGCAGGCGTACTTGTCGGGCTGGCCGGGGCGGTAGCGCTGGCGGCGCTGGCCGCGGGCTGCGGCGACAGGACGACGCGCGTGGAAACGAGCGGCCCCCAGCAACAGCGCGGCATCAGCGTAACGGGATCCGGGAAGGTGTCGGGCAAGCCCGACGTCGTGAAGCTGTTGCTCGGGGTGCAGGCGCAGGCCAATACGGTGCAGAGCGCGCGAGATCGCGCGGCGGCGTCACTGGACGCGATCGTCAAGACGCTGAAAACGAATGGTGTCGCTGACAAGGATCTCCAGACGCAGCAGTTCAACATCCAGCCGCAGTACGACTACAACAACGGCGTCCAGCTGTTGCGCGGGTTCCAGGTGACGAACGTCCTTTCCGTGACGCTGCGCGACATCAACAAGACGAGCCAGGTCGTCGATGACGCCGTCAAGGCGGGCGGTAACGAGACGACGATCCAGAGTCTCGCATTCACCATCGACAATCCCGATGATCTGAAGAGGCAAGCGCGCGAGCAGGCGGTAGCCAATGCGAAGTCGAAGGCCGAGACGCTCGCGAAGGCCGCGGGCGTAAGCGTCGGCGACGCGATGAACATTTCCGAGAACAGCTATTCGCCGCCGATCTTCGACGCGCGCGCCGGCGTCGCCGCGCCCGCGGCGGGCTCAGTCGCACCCTCGACGCCGATCCAGCCCGGCGAGCTGGACGTGACCGTCGACGTATCGGTGACGTGGAGCATCAAGTAGTCCGACTCGCAACGGGTTCAGGGCGAAACACGGCGGAAGCGAAGGTTTGGCGTAGGGGCACGCGGCGGCGTGCCCCTTTCGCGCCTGCGGGGGCGGCCGCTGGTGGAGGCCCGTTCCGTGCCGGCGCCGAGGCCGGGGAGCCAAGCCATGCGCCCCCAACCGCCGCGCGCACGGTGATACGAGCCGGCGTGCGGGAATCAGAATCCCCTGATCCGCCCGTACTCGCTACAATGATTCACCGATACCGGCACGATGACCGCAGAGCGATACCAGGCTAGATGGCTACTGAACAGAAGCAAGACTACTACGACGTCCTCGGCGTGGCGCGTGGCGCCAGCGCCGAGGAGATGAAGAAGGCCTTTCGGCGGCTGGCGATGCAGTTCCACCCGGACCGCAACCAGGAGTCCGGCGCCGAAGCCAAGTTCAAAGAGATCAACGAGGCCTACGAAGTCCTCTCCGACCCGGAGAAGCGGGCGATGTACGACCGCTTCGGGCACGCCGCGACGCAGGGCGGCGCCGACGGATTCGCGCGCGGCTTCGATGGCTTCGGCTTCGGCGGGCTGGGCGACATCTTCGACGCGTTTTTCGGCGGAGCGCAGTCGCGCACGCAGCGCGGCCCGGCGCGCGGCGCCGACGCCCGGCGCTCGCTGACGCTGAGCTTCGAGGAAGCCGTGTTCGGCGCCGAGAAAGAGTTCGAGGTGCAGTCGGCCGAGCTGTGTTCCGTCTGCAACGGGCTACGGGCCGAACCCGGCACCGAGCCGGAGCGCTGCGCCCAGTGCAACGGCAGCGGCGAAGTGCGGCGAGCGCAGCAGAGCATCTTCGGCCAGTTCGTCAACGTCGCCATGTGCGACCGCTGCCGAGGCGAGGGCCGCGTCGTCACGCATCCGTGCAAGAACTGCCGCGGCGTCGGGCGCGAGAAGCGCCGCCGCAAGCTCTCGGTGAAGATCCCCGCCGGCGTCGACGACGGCTCGCAGATGCGCCTGACCGGCGAGGGCGAGCTGGGCAGCCACGGCGGCCCGCGCGGCAACCTCTACCTGCAGCTCAACGTCAAACCGCACGAGATCTTCCGCCGCGACGAGGACGACCTGATCCTCGATCTCGATCTCAACTTCGCGCAGGTGGCGCTTGGCGATGAGGTCGAAGTGCCCACCATCGACGGCACGCCGCACGACCTGCGCGTTCCGGCGGGCACACAGACCGGCGAGACGTTTGTCGTGAAGGCGAAGGGCGTGCCGCATCTGCGCGGCGGCGGTCGCGGCGACATGATCGTGCACGTCAACGTCGTGACGCCGAAGAACGCGACGAAGGAACAGAAGGAGCTGCTGAAGCAGCTCGCCGCGTCGATGGGCGTGACCGTGAAGCCTCAGGAGGACCGCGGCATCATGGGCAAGCTCAAGGGCGCCCTCGGATAGCGCGCCGTCACCCGCCGCTCAGCCGGCCGCCGGGCCGATCAAGCCGCCGCCACGTCGGCGCGTCCGTGTTCGCTGCCAGGATTGAGCATCAACAACAGCAGCGCCGCCGCCGTGGCGGTGGATGCGCCGAACGCGAACGTGGCTGCCGGCCCGATCAGGCTCCACAGCCCACCGCCGATGACGCTCGAAAGCAGCATCATGACTCCGAGGCTCGCGTTGTAGACGCCGAGCGCCGCGCCTCGGCGTTCGGCCGGCACCAGATCCGACACGTAGGCCTTCCCCACACCCTCCGTAAACGCGATGTACGCCCCGTACACGATGAAGAGGGGCCAGATCATCCAGCCGTTGGTCGCGAGCGCGAAGCCGACGTAGACCGTCGCGAAGATCGCGAAGCCCGCGACCAGCACCGGGCGCCGGCCGATGCGGTCGGAGCGGATGCCGGCGGGCAGGGAGAGCGCCGCGTACGCGATGTTGTACAGCACGTAGGCGAGCACGATCGCCGTGGCGCCGAGGCCGACGTCCTTCGACCGGAGGATGAGGAATGCATCGCTTGAGTTGCCGACGGAGAACAGCAGCGTCACCGCCACGAACTGGTAGAATCGCCGATCGTAGCCGCGAAACGAGAGCAGGGGCGGAAGCGGTCCGGTGCGCGGCGTGTGCCTGACCTCACGGACGAAGAGCACCAGGAGGACCGAGATCGCGCCCGGTATGGCGGCGATGAGAAAGATCGGGCGATAGTTCTGGCCACCGAACCACGCCAGCAGTCCGAGCGCGGCGAGCGGCCCGACGATGGCGCCTGACGTATCCATCGCCCGGTGCAGACCGAAGGCGCGGCCTCGCTGAGATTGATCGGTGGACTCGGCGATCAGGGCGTCGCGGGGCGCGGTGCGGACGCCCTTGCCGGTTCGATCGAGAAAGCGCACGAAGAGCGCAACGGGCCAGACGTACGCCGCCGCCAGTGCCGGCTTCGCGATCGCGGCGAGCGTGTACCCCGCGAAGGTGAATGGCACGCGGCGCCGGATGCGGTCGGAGAACCAGCCGAAGTACCACTTGAGCAGGCTGGCCGTGCTTTCCGCCACGCCCTCGATCAGCCCGACCGCGGCGACGGGCGCGCCCAGGGAGGCTGTCAGGAAGAGCGGGATGAGGGGATACACCATCTCGCTGCTGATGTCGGCGAACAGGCTGACCACGCCGAGCAGCACGACGTTGCGGGGTACGCGCCTGGGCGCGTCGCCGTCGCGTGTCCCGGTATCGGATTCGGTTGCGATCGCCATCACCGCCGCTGCGCGTCACTCATCGGGTTCGTCGCAACGAGCTTACTTGATGGCCGTGATCCACGCCGCGAACACGGCGACCGCCTCTGCCCACACATCATCACGCGTACGCCCGCTGGATTTCGAGACCGCGAAGCCGTGATCGGCGTGTTCGAGCAGATGCAGCGTCGAGCGCTTCACGATCTTCGAAGCCGCCCGCAGCTCGTCCGGCGCGCCGAAGGCGTCCTTGGTACCCGAGACGAAGAGCGCCGGCGCCTTGATCGACGTCAGGTGATCGGTACGGAGCTGCTCCGGCTTGCCGGGCGGATGCAGCGGATACGCGAAGAGCGCCAGAGCATCCACCTCGACGCCATCTGCCACCACCATCGACGCGATACGGCCGCCCATCGAGCGTCCACCAACGACGATGCGCGTCTTTGAGTCGCGCGCGGCGTTGATGGCGGCGCGCCAGGTGGCCTCGAGCGCCGGCGTGCGGTCCGGGCTGCGGCGGCCGGCTTCCATGTACGGGAACTGGAATCGCACGGTGGCGACGCCCTGTCCCGCCAGCGCGCGTGCGGCGTACGCGCCGAACGGGTCGTGGATGTTCGAGCCGGCGCCTGGCGCGTACACGAACGTCCAGCGCGCGCCCCGGGCGGCCGTACGCAGCGCGGTGACCGCGGCTCCGCCGGCTATCTCGATGCGCAGGGTCGTGTCAGTCATGGCGTCCGCTCGATGCGCTGCGCGGCGCTACTGGTTCGCCGAGACGCGTTGCAACACCAGGTCGACGAGAGGCTTCAGTTCTTTCGTCGAAGGCGTCGTCAGCGGCGCGTACGCCACGCCCACGACGGCCGACGTGTTGCCCTTGAGAAAACCCACGATCACGATCTGGAGCTGCACGACGGTGCCGGCGGCGTTGATATCGCCGGTGAGCGACGTGGCAAACGAGCCATCGCCCACCGTCGGGTAGTCGACGGGCTTCACGACGACCGCGTCCGGGTTGGTGAAGACCGTTCCGAACGCCCTCGCCAGCGCGCCCGGCTGGGCGAAACGGGCAGCGCCTTCCGCCGAACAGTCGGCCGCACCCGCGGCGGTCGCGTACACCGTGAGCTGCGAGAACGCGGCGACGAGCGATCCGCCTAGGTAGGCCGACGTCGTGTCCTTCGGCCCGTTCGTGAGCAGCCGCCCCGTAAGACGGCCGCAGCGCCCGAAGGACGCGCCGCCGTTCGGGTCGGTCGCCGCGGCCACGGCGTTGTCCTGCGGCGTATCCGTCGTGATCACCCAGTCGGCGCCCAGGTCCACGGGCTTGAGCGATGCCGCGTCGACGAGCGCCTTCGCCTGTGTCTCGTTGAGGGTGTTGCCCGCCGGCGCGGGCGGCGCCTGGGTTGGCGGCGCAACCGGTGTGCTCGGCGGCGCGCCGGGCGTCGCCGCGGCCGCTGCAGGCGTTGCGCCCGCCGGCGTCTTCGGCGTCGTGCTCGTCGCGCCCGATGTGGCTACGGCGGTCCTGGCGGGCGGCGTGGCCGCCGAGGACGTCGAAGTGGCGCTCTTCGTGCCGCTGCCTCCGCCGCAGGCGGCTGCGACAAGCGCCGCTCCAAGCAGAGCAGATAAAGCAAATGCGATGGATCGGGGCATGTACACACCTCCGGAGGGCAGACTGAATGGCGTTCAGTCCACTACCATCCGCTACTCGCCGCTAACAGTCAACCCCACGCCAAGCGCGGGGCGTTCGCCACGCTGTCCCACCCGCCGCCGAAGCTGTAATCTGCCGAACGGAGGATCATCGATGGCATTCGACCCCAAGCACAATTCCCGGACGATCACCGACGGCCCGACACGCGCGGCCGCCCGCAGCTACTACTACAGCATCGGGTTCACGAAGGAGGACATCGCGAAGCCCATCGTCGGCATCGCCAACACGTGGATCGGCACGATGCCCTGCAACTTCAACCTGCGCCTCCTCGCGGCGAAGGTCGCCGAGGGCGTGCGCAAGGCGGGCGGCACCCCCATGGAGTTCAACACGATCGCCATCAGCGACGGCATCACCATGGGCACCGAGGGCATGAAGACATCCCTCATCTCGCGCGAGGTGATCGCCGACTCAATCGAGCTGTGCACGCGCGGCTACATGTTCGACGCGCTCGTCTGCCTCGTCGGCTGCGACAAGACGATCCCGGCGGCGTCGATGGCGCTGGCGCGGCTGAATATCCCCGGCATCATCGTCTACGGCGGGACGATCCTGCCCGGACGCTACAAGGACCGCGACGTCAACATCCAGGACGTGTTCGAGGCCGTCGGCGCGCACGCCGCCGGCACGATGTCGGACGAAGAGCTGGACCAGCTCGAGCACGCGGCGTGTCCGGGGCCGGGCGCCTGCGGCGGCCAGTTCACGGCGAACACGATGGCGCTGGCGATGGAGTTCATCGGCCTGTCGCCGATGGGCAGCGCCAGCGTCCCGGCGGTCGACCCGCGCAAGGATGATGTCGGCGTGCGCGCCGGCGAAGTCGTGATGGATGTGCTGCGCCGCAACCAGCGCCCGCTCGACATCCTCACGCGCGCATCATTCGAGAACGCCATCGCCGGCGTCGCCGCCACCGGCGGCTCGACGAACGCCGTGCTGCACCTGCTGGCGCTGGCGCGCGAAGCCAACGTGCCGCTGACGATCGATGACTTCGACACCGTCAGTAATCGCACGCCGCTGCTGGCCGACCTCAAGCCCGGCGGCCAGTACCTCGCAGCCGATCTCGATACGGCTGGCGGCGTGCAGTTGGTCGCGCAGCGGCTGGCCGCGGGCGGCTACGTCGATGCGTCGCGCCCAACACCGAGCGGGCGCTCGTTCGGCGAGGAAGCGAAGCTCGCGGTGGAGACGCCAGGGCAGGACGTGGTTCGCGCGCTCGACAATCCACTGAAGAAGACCGGCGGCCTCGTCATCCTGCACGGCAACCTGGCGCCCGAGGGCTGCGTCGTGAAGGTCGCCGGCCACGAACGCCTGTCGCACCGCGGCCCGGCGCGCGTCTTCGACCGCGAGGAGGACGCGATGCTGGCCGTGACGCAGCACCGCATCGTGCCGGGCGACGTCGTCGTCATCCGGTACGAAGGCCCGAAAGGCGGGCCCGGCATGCGCGAGATGCTCGGCGTCACGTCGGCGATCGTCGGCGAGGGCATGGGCGAAACGGTCGCGCTGCTGACGGACGGCCGCTTCAGCGGCGCGACACGCGGCCTGATGGCCGGACACGTCGCGCCCGAGGCCTTCGTCGGCGGCCCGATCGCCGCCGTGCGCGAGGGCGACTCGATCCACCTCGACATCACGAACCGGCGTCTCGACGTGGAGATCAGCGACGACGAGATCGCCGCGCGCCTGCGCGACTGGCGCGCGCCGGAACCCCGCTACAAAACCGGCATCATGGCCAAGTACGCCGCGCTCGTATCGAGCGCGAGCGAGGGCGCGATCACGCGGGTGTGACGACGCTGGAATGGCGGCACCCGTGCCGGGATGTTAGTCCGCGATCTCGATTCCCGAAGCCTGAGCTTGTCGCAAGAATTCGCCGGGCGTGACGATCGGGGTGTCACCGATCGAATTGAGATCGAGCAAGTCGCGGTCGTGCGTGACGAGATAGTCAACGGCCGCGAACTGAGCGCAGTGGAGGTACTTGCGATCATCCTCGTCGCGACAGGGTGGTGGTTCGCCTTTGGGCGCGACCAGGATCGCCCGGTGTCTGAGATCATCGAGCATCAGCAGGTAATCGGCTGCCAGGACTCCGGCTCGGCGAAAGAGACGGACCACATCAGCATTTGCGGCAATCCTGCGATGCTCCGCTTCGATGTCGCGAGAACTAATCCTGATGAGGGAGCCGGACACGATGCTCTTGAGGATGACGCCCGAGGCACCAGTCCGGGAGCAGAACCCCGCTACGATCGTGTTGGCATCTACGCAGATGCGGGGCGGCGTCGCTTATGCTCCTGGCTCCGCGGCGTTTCAAGTTTCGTGCGCTCGCGCTCACGGCGGATCTCGGCACGAGCAGAGGCAACGGCGGTCAGCACCTCCTCGTCGGTCGTGCCCTCCATGCGCCGTTGGATCGATTCGAGAAGCTTAAGTGCTTCTTCACGGGTGAGATCTGGCTTTGTTCGCGCCCTGGCCATCGATTCGCCTCGTTTCAGGTTCCCTCAAGTATAGCCGAACCGGGACTATGCCTTGCGCGCACGCCAGCTCAAGCGCCAGCGAGGGCGCGATTACGCGCACCCGCATGAAGCCGGCTAAGTCGAGACTAGCAACGAACGTCACGGGGTTGACCGCGTTCGGGCGTCGAGGAGGTGGCGGCGTTCACGGCTCGCCGCCCAATGGTTGGCAACGGTCATGTTCCGGCCCATACCGCAAGAACTCCGGCGCGAAGTCCGCGCCGTTCGGTCACGCGATCGTGCCAGCATCCGCATCGAACGCACCGCGCAGAAAGTAGCCGCGCTCAAGTAACGGCTCGAAGACCTCACCGTACAGTTCATCGCTCACGTCCACGATGCGGTGCTCGCCGTCCCTAAACCACACTTCAATAACGAACGGGCGCACGATCCAAGCGTCTTCGATTTCCCATTCGGCTATCGAGGCTCGATGGCTGTCGCTCATGTTCGCAAGTGTAGCGATTCCGGACGTCCCCTACGGCGGAAACGCCGCTTTGAGCAGCGTGTCGCCGTTGAGGACGTAGAGCAGACCCTTGCCTTCATCGACGGAGACGGCGCGGAGGTCGGTGAAGGACTGGCTGACGATCTGGCGGAGGAACGCGCCGTCCTGGGAGGCGACGATGATGCGCTTGTTGCCGCGGTCGGCGACGACGATACGGTTGGAGCCGGGCAGCACCGAGATCGATGCCGGCGACACCAGCAGAGTATCGATGCCTGCGAGCGTAAATGGCGTCTCGGCCTTGCCGCGGAAGCGGCGGATGCCCTGCTTGGTATCGAGGACGTACACGTCCTCACCAACGGCGAGCTCGGTGGCATTGCGCAGGTCGGCCTGGTCGAGCAGCGCTGCGCGCTCGCTGTCGTAGCCACCCTGCCCCGGCAGGTAGCGCCAGACCTGGTTTCCCTTCAGGTCGAGCACGTAGAGATTGCCGGCTCCCGTGGCGATCGCGTCGAGAGAGCCGATGCTGTCGGCGGCGCGAATCGTGAGCGGCAGCGTGTTCTTCGCGGCGGGAAAGTAGGCGAACGCCTGGCGCTTATCGTCGATCATGATCAGCGCCTGCGTCGGCTCGGACCATGCGATCTGCATCGGCCGGGATTCGGCGACGAACCCGCCGGGCTGGCCGTCCTGCATGATCGTCTCCGGCGGGCTGCTGCCATCGAGCGGCACGCGCAGAACGCGCTTGCCCTTCGTATCGAGCAGGTACGCCTGATTGCCGCCGACAGCGGCGCGCGTGATGGAGAGCGAACCCGTCACGAGCTGCGCCAGATCGGCGACGGTCTTGAAGTCCTTCACCTCGTACACGGCATCGAGCACGGCCAGCGCCGATGTGACGTCCGCGGAGACCTGCACGACGTCGGCGTTGTTCTTGTGGATCTTCGAGGCCGCGGCCAGCCTGGTCTTCGCCTCGCCGAGGAGCTGGCGCTTCAGGCCCGGATCGCCGGTTGCCTGGGCGCGCGCACTCGCGTCGCGCGCGGCAGCGACGGCGGCCGTGAAGTCCGCCTCGCGGCTCGCCTTCACGGATCCGGGGATGTAGAGGTACGCAAGCACGCCGAGAACTGCCAGCGCGATCACCGCGAGCACAGCCAGCCGCGGGATCTGGAGCTGCGGTAGCTGGATCGGGCCCGTGGTGCGCTTGTAGCGCGGCGTCGAGCTATCGCCGCGCAGGCGCACGCCCGTCGCCGGCGGTGGCGCCGTGGCGTCCGTGATCTCCCGCACCTGCTCCTGGATCGGCCTCTGTGGCAGCGCCCAGCCGTCCATCGCACCCGCCGCGAGCGAGGCCTGCCCAACCGCCGGGCCGCCGCCCACTGGCGCCTCGACGAGCGCGCCAGAAATTGCGGCCTGCTGATCATCGACGGCGATGATCGTGGCATCGCCGGCGCGGCCGCCGTCGCGGGTAAGAAAGTCGGGAGGCTGCTCGCTCTGCTCGGTGAAACAGGACAGCAAGACGAGCGCCAGGTTTGGGCGATCTTTGCAGAGCAGGTAGAACTCGGGCAGCGCCTCATCGGCGCCGCGCGCGAGGATACGCTCGATGTGTTCGCGCGGCGCGATGTCTTCGAGCTGCATCGACGCGACGAGCACGAGGTCGCCGGGATCGAGCTGGATGCGCGTGAGTTTCGGCGTGAAGTCGTCCGCAACGCCAAGCGCGTGCTCGAAGTCCACCGCATCGGCCTGGATGCGCCGCACCTCGCCCGACGCGCTGCGGATGTACGCGAGGCTGGGACCGGCCTGCGCCAGGTACGCTTCGGCGCCGCGCAGCGCAAGGCAGCTGGTGCCCGCGCCGACCTGGTGCTCCGGCAGGCTGCGATGGTTCCACTCGCGCAGATGGTCGTGCGCGGCCCGCAGCGATCGCGTGAGCGCGCCGGTCAGCGACAGCGGGTCCTTGTTGTAGAGTTGCGCCACCACTTCGACGAGTTGCGACGTGAACTCAACGCTCCCCGGCGACGCGGGCTCGATGAGGACGTACAGCTCGTCGGCTTCGTCGTCGGTGCGCTGACGAATGAGCGAGCCGAGCCACGGCCCCTCTTCATCAACGTGACCATCGGCCACGCAGAAGCGCCCCACCCATGTGCGTATGGCCATGTCCCTCCGGCGGGCCTGATCGCGCCAACTCGCTGCGCACGTACGTGTGCGCGACGAGACGGCCGGCGTTGGATTGAGATTGAAGCTGGCTTCACTGCCCGCTCGGCGACAGTATACGGGCGCCCTTGCCGTCGCGCACCCGTCGTCACCGCCCGAGACATTATGTTGTGATGACGTTTGATCGGTCCGTCCGTGGTATGCGCTGCCTGCGTATCGCGTGTTGCCCGACTCTGGCTGTCAGCTTACGATCAGGCGTATGAAGCTGTTCCGCACATGGCTCACGGCGCTCCGTCCCGTTTCGTTCACCGCGTCCGTGATCCCCGTGCTGGTCGGCACAGCGATTGCTGCGGCTGACGTATTCCATCCGCTGCTGTTCGTCCTGGCCCTGCTCGGATCGATCGCGATCCACGCCGGGACGAACCTCGTCAACGACTACTTCGACCACGTGAAGGGTACCGACAACGAGGACTCGCTCGGCCAGAGCGGCGTCATCCAGCGAGGGCTCCTGTCCGCGCGCGCGGTGCTCGCCGGCGGCATCGTCGCGTTCGCCGCCGGCGCCGCCATCGGCCTGGCGATCGCCGCGCAGGTCGGCTGGCCGGTGCTGGCGCTCGGCCTCGCGAGCGTCGCGGCGGGGTACTTCTACACCGCTTCGCCGTTCTCACTGGCGTATCGCGGCCTCGGCGAGGTCGTCGTGTTCATCTTCATGGGCCCGGTCATCGTCATCGGCGCCTACTACGTGCAGACGGAAGCCTGGGCGTGGGAGCCGTTCGTCGCGTCGCTGCCGATCGGCCTCCTCGTCGCAGCGATCCTGCACGCGAACAACGTGCGCGACATCGAGAACGACCGCAAGAACAACAAGTGGACGCTGGCGGCGCTCGCCGGACGGCCGTTGGCCGACTACGAGTACGTGGTGCTCATGCTCGGCGGCTACGGCGTCGTCATCGGGATGACGATCGCGGGGGCGGCGCCGTGGCCTGTGCTGATCACGCTGCTGACGCTGCCCTTGGCGCTCCGCATCGTGCGGTTCGAAGCGCGACAGACGTCGGCGCGCGCGCTGAACATCGTGCTGGCGCAAACGGCCGGCCTGCACATGATCTTCGGCACGTTGCTCGCGCTGGGATTCGCACTGGCGGTGTGGACGGGCCTCGGCTAGCGCTTCTCCACGACCGCGCCCTTCGGCGAGCGCATGCGGAAGGTGCAGGAGTCGTCGCCGCGCAGGAGGCTGGTGCTCAGCCGCGCATCCTGCCCGGCGAGCTGCCGCACGAACTCCACGTCGAGCGCGCAGACGGCGCTGTTCTTCGTCGCGACGTTCCAGAACTCGCAGGTGTGCTTTTCGATCAGCAGCTCATCGCCTGACCATGCCAATTGCGCGACGACGTTGCCCCGCTCCTGGATGATCTGTGACACCATCTCCAGCCGCTCGCGCGCGGGGCGGCCTTCCAGCCGCGGCAGGTACGGTGCGCTGAAGCGCGCCGCGACGTTCTTCATCAGCCGCTGCAGCGCGTCCGGTCCGAGCAACTGCCGCGCTTCTTCGATCAGCGCATTCGCGAGCTCGTCGTACTTCTTCGGATAGAGCCCGTCGCCACCGGGCGTCAGGCGGTAGACGAGCGCGGGCCGGCCGACGTGGCCGCGCTCCTCGCGCGCTTCGACCAGGCCGTCGCGCTCGAGCACCGTGAGGTGCTGACGGATGCCGGTCGAGGTGAGGCCGAGGTGCTCGCCGAGCTCCTTCACCGTCGCTTCGGCGTGACGGCGCAGGTAGTCGAGGATGTCTTGTCGCGTCGCTTGCATAGCTTCAGGCCCGCCCGATGGCCAATATAGCACAGTGCAAACACGCTGAATCAGTGCCATTCGGGCCCATTCGAGGTGCGCGGGGGCGAGGCCCACGGTTTCGGGCGCTGAGCCCTCGCGCCTTGCCACAGGTTGCCGCCGCGGCGGCCGATACTACATCAGGGTCAGCGGAGCATGGCGCTCGGGGATTGCGCTATGCCATGTGAGGGGTATGCGGTCGCCTGCGCGACCGGCTCATGAAGCAATATCGCCGTCCGCTCTCGCAGGGCAGTGTGCGCCTCGCCATCGTCGTGGCGATCAGCGCGTCGGTCGCGCTCGTGCTGACGACGGGCATGTCCGAGGCGCACCGGCGCCCGAAGCGCATCGCCGCGACAAGCGTCACCGCCGCCGCTCTGCCGCCGCTGCCGGCCGGCTGGCCGAACCGCGTCGAGCTCGGCATGGCCAGCTCGCCGGGTGGCGCCGCCTCGATGAAAGCGACGGCGAACTTCGGGTTCCGCTACCAGTACCTCGCCGGCGGCACGAACACCGGCACGGGTTGGGCGACGTGGAACGCCAACGGCGCTTTCGCGACCTACTACATCCAGGACTCCATCGCGAACGGCATCGTGCCGGTGTTCACGTACTACCAGATCCGCCAGTCGGCACCCGGCGCGTCTCAGTACGAACCCGACGGCGTCTACAACAACCTGCAGAACACCGCGACGATGACGTCGTACTACAACGACATGAAGCTCTTCTTCCAGAAGGCGGGCGCCTTCCCCAACAACACCGTCGTGCTGCACGTCGAGCCCGACCTCTGGGGATACATCCAGCAGCGCTCGACGAACGACAACGCGTCGACCGTCACGGCGAAGGTCGCCGCCACGGGTTTGCCAGAGCTGGCAGGGCTGCCCGACACGGCCGTCGGCCTCGCGAAAGCAGTGAAGAAGCTGCGCGACACGTATGCTCCGAACGTCGTGCTGGCGTATCACATCAGCATCTGGGGTACGGGCTTCGATCTCAACTACGGCACGTGGACGAACCCTCAGGTCGACGCCCTCGGCGTGCGCGCCGCCAACTTCTACACGTCGCTCCAGTCGAACTTCGATATCGCCTTCGTCGACCAGGTCGACCGCGATGCTGGATACAAACAGGTCATCGATGGCAACCCGAACAAGTGGTTCGACGCGACCGACTACGCCAACACCGTCCGCTTCTACGCCGCGTTCGTGGGCATCGCCCAGAAGCGCCTCGTCGTCTGGCAGCTCCCGTATGGCAACACGAAGATGCGCGCGATGAACAACACCTGGAATCACTTCCAGGACAATCACGTCGAGTGGCTGCTCGATGATCCGACGCGAGCGCACCTCAATGACTTCGTCAACGCCGGCGTCGTGGCGTTCATGTTCGGCGGCGGCGCCACCGGCACGACGTGCGCGTGCGACGCCGCCGGCGACGGTGTGACGAACCCCGCGCCGATCAACGGCAACACGCTGGTGTCGCTGAGCGCCGACGACGACGGCGGCTTCTTCCGCCAGAAAGCCGCCGCCTACTACGCGACCGGCGCGATCCCGCTCACCGGCGCATTGCCGACACCAACAGCGACCCCGACGGCGATTGCGACGCTCACCCCGACCGCGACGCCCACTCGCACGCCCACACCGAACATCGGTATCCCCGGCGGCGAGACCGTCGTGCCGCTCGTCCCATAGCCAGTTGAACTTGAAGTGGCGTTCGTTCACGCGACGCGAAGCGTGGAGCATAGCCGCCCTCGGCTGTGCGTCCGGCGTAGCCGGACCGAGGCGCACAACACCTCGTCCGAAGATATCCCGCCGCGGGTAGGCGATCCACCGATCGACGAGTGCGCGTCCATGGTAACCTTGAACCACACACCCGACGACTGACGACCGACGACCGGGAACCGACCCACATGTGCAGAAGCATCAAGACGCTGCGCCGCGCCGACGAGCCCGCAACCGACGACGAGATCCACGCCGCCGCACTCCAGTTTGTGCGCAAAGTGAGCGGCTATCGCATGCCGTCGCAGCGCAACGCCGCGGCGTTCGAGGCGGCTGTCGACGAGATCGCGGAGGCGTCGCGGCGGCTGCTGGACGCGGTCACGAAGCAGTGATCGCCGAACTCACGTACGCCGTGCTAATCGAATAGGCTTGCGACGCGCCAACGTAGGCGGAGTAGCCACATTATTCGTACGTCGGCCCGCAGGCGCGTCAGATACCGGCCGCTTCGTCAGCCTCAGTTTGACGTCGAGGCCAAGCGCATCGGCATACTCGATCACGGTATCGAGAAGAGGACTATGCTGTGCCGATTCGAGACGGTTGACAACGTTCGGCTTCACGTTCATGCGCCGTGCCAGCTCGCTCTGAGAGATCTGCATCCGTTCCCGCGCGTCGATCAGCTCACTGATCGCCGCGAATCGCGGCCCAAGTTTCTCGTACTCGTCCTTCAATTGCGGATTGTCCGCGTGTAGTTTCGCCTTCGCTTGTCGCCACGTAGTCATCATGCCCTCCGTCCCGGGGTTCGTTCCCTCCACGACTCCAGGCGCAAGCGCGCGACGCGCAGCTCTCCCTGATCCAGCTTCTGCGACTTCTTTCGCCACGCATGCAATAGCACGTATGCTCCGCCGTGTAGCGCGTAGGCCACACGATGCGCGCCGGGCCGCAACTCGTGTAGCCGAGCGCTTCCATCGATCATGCGGGAAAACGGGAGGCCAAGTCGATCTCCCTTCTCCTCTAGCAGGTCAATATAACGCTCGATCGACGCCGCCTCGGCGGATCGAACGCGCCCAACGCTCGCGATGTAGTCGAGCACCGGTTCCTTCCCTCGAGCATCGCGATAGAGTTCGACACGCGCCACGTACGATTATCGCACGATCGCGATACTATCGCAAGGATGCGATAGGGGGCTCCGCCCGCTGGTACTGCTCCGCGAACTTGAAGTTCGCGTCGTGCGTCAGCTTGATGTAGCTGCCGAAGCGCTCGTCGCTGCCGTCGGCGAGGTCGAGCGGGTCGTAGTGGTCGTCGGGCTCGATGCCGAACGTGCGCTTGATGTCGTAGAGCGTGTTGCGCTCGGCCGGAATGCGGCCCATTTCGCGGATCAGCGCGCGCATCTCGCGAGGCGCCATGCGCTGGCCGTAGATGGCGCCGGCCGACGTGCTGATGCTCTCGTTGATCAGCGTGCCCATGAAGTCGTTGCAGCCCGCGTCCAGCGCCATCTGCGCGAGCTTCGGTCCCTCCTTCACCCACGACGCCTGCAGGTTCGGGATCCAGTTGTTGAGCATGATGCGCGACACGGCGTACATCTTGATCACTTCGGCGCCCGTCGCACCCGCGCGGAGGCCCGGGACGAGCTTCTTGCTGTACATCGGCGACTCCGACGCGATGAAGCTCAGCGGCACGAACTCCGTGAAACCGCCCGTGTCCTTCTGGATATCGCGCAGCAGCCCAATGTGCGCGGCGACGTGCCGCGGCGTCTCGACGTGCCCGTACATGATCGTCGACGTCGTGCGGATGCCGACGCGGTGCGCCGTCGTGATGACGTCGATCCATTGATCTTTCGTGATGCGCCCGACGGAGATCTTGTCACGGATCTCCTGGTCGAGGATCTCCGCCGACGTTCCGGGCAGGCTGCCGACGCCGGCATCCTTCAGCGCCCGCAGGTACTCCTCGATCGAGCACTTCGCGCGGATCGAACCGTACAGCACCTCTTCCGGCGAGAACCCGTGGATGTGCATGTCGGGCATCTCGCGCTTGATCGCCTTCGTCAGGTCGACGTAGTAGTAGCCGTCCATCTTCGGCGGCAGCCCGGCCTGCACGCAGACTTCGCGCGCACCCAGGTCGTAGGCCTCGCGCGCGCGGCGGATCACCTCCTCCATCGGCAGGAAGTAGCCCTCCTCTTCCCGATGGTCGCGCGAGAACGCGCAGAAGCCGCAGTGCTTGATGCAGACGTTGGTGAAGTTGATGTTGCGATTGATCACGTACGTCACGACGTCGCCGACCGTGCGCCGCCGCAGTTCGTCCGCCGTCTGGATCGTCGCCGTCAGCGACGGACCGTTCGCGGCGAACAGCGTCACCGCCTCGTCGACGCTGATGTCGGCGCCGCCAAGCGCGCGGTCGAGGATGCGCGCCACCTCGCGATCGACGGGGAGCGAGCGCGACCAGGCGATGGTGTCCTGGTGATTGGTGATTGGTGATTGGTGATTGGTCATCGTCGTTTCGCTTTCGCTATGGAACGGTCTGTGTTGCTCGGGCAGGCGGACAGGTCTGAAGACCTGCCCCTACGGTTTTCGAGCTGCCGCGCTGTCGGCACCATCTCCATCCAATCCCCTCTCCGCCGGGCGGAGAGGGGTGGCCGAAGGCCGGGGTGAGGTCTCCCCGGGACGGTGCGCTAGTTGCTGGGGTCATCGTCGTGTCGCTTTCGCTATCGAAAGATCGGCGTGAATTGGCGAGGCGGACAGGTCTGAAGACCTGTCCCTACGATTTCAGATCGACTTCGAGCACCATCTCCATCCAATCCCCCTCTCCGCCGGGCGGAGAGGGGTGGCCGAAGGCCGGGGTGAGGTCTCTCCGGGACGGTGCGCTAGTTGCTGGGGTCATCGTCGTGTCGCTTTCGCTATCGAAAGATCGGCGTGAATTTGGCGAGTCGGACGGGTCTGAAGACCTGTCCCTACGGTTTCCCAAGAGACCGACTCGAGCACCATCTCCATCCAATCCCCTCTCCGCCGGGCGGAGAGGGGTGGCCGAAGGCCGGGGGGAGGTCTCTCCGGGACGGTGCGCTAGTTGCTGGGGTCATCGTCGTGTGGCTTTCGCTATCGAAAGATCGGCGTGAATTGGCGAGGCGGACAGGTCTGAAGACCTGTCCCTACGGTTTCCCAAGAGACCGACTTCGAGCACCATCTCCATCCAATCCCCTCTCCGCCGGGCGGAGAGGGGTGGTCGAAGGCCGGGGTGAGGTCTCTCCCTACCATCGCTCTTCCTCCCGCTTCACCAGCCCGTCCGCATCGGCAAGCCGCGAGATCTGCCCGCGCACGCCATCCGAGATGAATCCCTCGTACCCGGCGTCTTCGCGGATGTACTCGGGGTACAGGCCGAGGCGCTCGCGCAGCTCGAAGCCCGCGTCGGCGCACATCTCCTTCAGCTCGAGCAGGTTCGGCCACGGCCGCTCAGGGTTGATATGGTCCTTCGTGACGGGCGAGATGCCGCCCCAGTCGTTGATGCCCGCCAGCAGGTACATGCCGTGGGCGTCGGGCGTCAGGTTCGGCGGCGCCTGGATGTTCATCCGCGGCCCGAGGATCAGCCGCGCCGTCGCGATCGTGCGCAGCATCTCGAACACGCTGGGCTCGTCGCGATGTCGCATCGCGATATCTTCCTTCACGCGGAAGTTCTGCACGATCACTTCCTGGATCTGGTGGTGCTCGTCGTGCAGATCGCGGATGGTGACGAGCGAATCGACACGCTCCTCGCGCGTCTCACCGATGCCGATGAGAATGCCCGTCGTCCACGCCACCTTCTCTTCGCCGGCGATGCGCATCGTGCGGAGGCGCTCCTCCGGGATCTTGCCGGGGCAGTTCCAGTGCGCGCCGCCCTTCTCGTGCAGCCGCAGCGACACCGTCTCGAGCATCATGCCCATCGAGGCGCTGACTTCGCGCAGCGACACGATCTCGTCGCGCTCCATGAGGCCCTGGTTGATGTGCGGCTGCAATCCCGTCTCGCGCAGCACCAGCTCCGCCATCTCGCGCAGGTACGACGACGTCGTCGCGTGGCCGAAGCCGGCGAGGTCGGCGCGCACGTTCTCGTAGATCTCCTCCGGCCGCTCGCCGAGCGAGAACAGCGCTTCCTTGCAGCCCTGCCGGGCGCCGGCGCGCGCCACGGCCAGCACCTCGCCGGGCGACATCGTGTGCGCGATGGGGTCGCGCGGGCCGCGCGCGAAGGTGCAGTAGCCGCACTTCTGGCGGCAGAGGTTCGTCAACGGGATGAAGACTTTGCGCGAGTACGTCACGACGCGCCCGTGCCCGCGATCGCGCAGCTCCGACGCGGCAGCCATCATCGACGCCAGATCAGTGGCGTCGGCGTTGATCAGCCGATACCCAGCCTCGGGCGTCAGCCGCTCGCCCGCGAGGGCGCGCTCCAGGATCTCGGCGATGGTGCGGGTTGCTGTTTCGATCATGTCGCTGTTCTGAGCGGCGCCTCACATCGGGCGGGTAAAGAAAAAGCCGCGCCGCAGAGCACGCCCAATCGGCGTCTCATCGGCCCGGCGACTGGCTTGAACCGCCAGCAAGTATGACCGCCAGGTCATTCGTCTTCTTGTCCCACGATCATAAGTACTGTGCCCCGGCGCGTCAAGCCGGCATCATGTCGCGCGAATCCACCTGACGCCATCGACGCAACTTCGCCGATCGGGCAATGTCCACCATTGCGGAACGCTCTCGTCGCGCCATGTTCCTGCGATTTCCGCAGAGATTGACGTTCCCGGCTGATGCGATGGCCCCATATCGCCCGCCGTGCGTACACTTCGGTGAATCGCACCTTATGGTAGACGGGACAGGACACGCACCATGACCACGCTGACATCAACTTCGGCCGCTACCGAACGCAGCGCGCGGCTGCTCGCGCTCGCCGGCGAGCTGGCCGACGACTTCGCCACGCGCGCCGACGAGCACGACCAGCAGAACACGTTTCCGTTCGAGAACTTCGAGCGGCTCAAGGAGACGAACTACATCGCCCTGCCCGTCGCCGAGGAGCTGGGCGGCCTCGGCGGCACGCTGCTCGACTTCGTGATCTGCCAGGAGCGGCTCGCGCAGGGCTGCGCGTCGACGGCGCTGGCGATCAACATGCACCTCTTCGCCCTCGGCTCGATGATGGAGGGCATCAGCAACATGGCGCCCGGCAACACCTCCGCGCTGCCCGCGAACCAGCCCGAGGCGATGGCGAAGCTGATGGCGAGCATGCTCGTGCAGGGCAAGCTGATCATCGGCGGCGGTTTCACGGAAGCGGAGATCGGCGGCAACTGGGGCTTTCCGACGACCACCGCGGTGCGCCAGGAGCACAACGGCGTCAAGGGGTTCGTGCTGAACGGCCGCAAGACGTTCACATCGCTCTCGCCGATCATCAACCTGTTCTCGGTGAACACGTCGACGACCGACGAGGACGGCAACCCCGTCATCGGGCTCTTCATCGTGCCGCGCGGCACACCCGGCATCGAGATCGTCGAGACGTGGGACACGATGTCGATGCGCGCGACTGCCAGTCACGACATGGTGATCAAGGACTGCTGGGTGCCGGAGCAAGCGTGCGTCGGGCTGCGCGCGCCCGGCGACACCGATGTCGGCGCGAACGTCATCCTCTCCTGGTTCTGCTGCAGCGTCGCGTCGGTGTACCTCGGCGTCGCCGTAGCAGCGCGCGACTTCGCCGTCGAGTGGGCGCGCACGCGCAAGCCCGTGCTGTTCGAGCGGCCGATCGGCCACTTCCCCGGCGTGCAGTTCCACGTCGCCGAGATGGAGGTCGAGCTGAGCGCCGCCCGCGCGCTCGTCCACCAGACCGCGCGCGACTGGATGGCCGGCGGACTACGCGAGCGCGACGACCTGTCGCGCATCGTCATGGCGAAGTATCACGCGACGAACACGGCCGTCCGCGTCGTCGACCAGGCGATGGCGATCGTCGGCGCGCCCGGCATCTTCCGCCGCCACCCCATGCAGCGCTACTACCGCGACGTCCGCCCCGGCCCCTTCCACCCGATGACGAACGACGTCGCCCTCGAGCTGATCGGCAAGACCGCCCTCGGCATCCCGATGGAGTTCCTTCCCCGCTGGGGATAAGCGGCGGGTTCCAGGTTCTAGTGTAGTGCTTTCGAATTGGCGTTAATGACGCGAGCGAAGAGTGGAGCAGCCGCCCTCGGCTGTGCGTCCGGCGAAGCCGAACCGACGTGGTACAGCGTCTCGTCTGACGGACTGTCGCCGCGTGCGAGATTCTCCCGGTGAGCCGCCATGGTAAAGAAGCGGTTAGAAGCACACACTAGGTTCTAGGTTCCAGGTTCTAGCTTCTCACAAGACGCCAATCGTTAACCCTCCGATAACGCGCGTTCACGCGACGATAATGCGGCGCGCCTACGATGCCCGCATGAGCAATGGCGTACGGCTGGAGCGAGTGAGCAAGCGGACCTACCGGGTACGCAGCGCTCAGCGCAGTGCTCAGGGTGAGGCGTCGCGGCGTACTCCAGACGCGCCGCAAGAGTCCCGGCTCGCGATCCTCAGCCGATTCGCGACGGGCACGCAACGGCAGGCGCTGCCGCGGCGGAGCGCCGATCCATAAGCCCTCCCTCGACCCGGCTCGCTGCGATGGTGAGCCAACCCTCCCTCGAAGAGCCACGTGTGCCCGCGTGGCTCTTCCCTTTCGTTCCGAATCCACCGACACACGCGATGCCGTAACACCTTCGAAGCACGCTGGCTTTGCCCCAGCCGACATACTATGAGAGACAACGAAGGGGTACCCGACCGACCGAACGACCGAACGACCGATAGACTGAGAGACCGCACATGAAACGACTTGTATCCACCTTCACGACAGGCCTGCTCGGCGTCCTCGCTGGCGCCGCGCTGGTCGGCGGCATCGTCTGGTCACGCGACGACAACAGCAGCTCGAAGGCGGCCGCCACCGCCAGCACGACCACCGCGAGCCAGACGATCAGCGGCAGCGCGAGCAGCAGCAGCAGCGCGCCGCTCCCCGCCGCCGAAGACTTCTCGGCGCTGTACGACAAGGTGCGCCCTTCGATCGTGCGGATCACCACCGGCGCGCAGGCGACGGACCCGTTCTCCGGCGGCGGCTCCGGCGGACTCGGATCGGGCATCGTGCTGGATAAGCAGGGCGACATCCTGACCAACTACCACGTCGTCCGCGGCTTCAACACCGTGACCATCACGTTCTCCGATGGCACCGTCGCCAGCGCCGATGTCGTCGGCAAGGACCCCGGCAACGACACCGCCGTCGTCAAGACCAACGCCGACCCGAGCGTGCTGATGCCGGCCGTGCTCGGCGATTCCAGCCAGGCGAAGGTCGGCTCGTTCGTCGCCGCTATCGGCAATCCATTTGGGCTGGACGGGTCGTTCACGACCGGCGTCGTCAGCGGCCTCAACCGCACCCTGACATCGAGCAGCGACGGCCGGCCGATCCGCGGCCTGCTGCAGGCCGACGCCGCCGTCAACCCCGGCAACTCCGGCGGCGCGCTGATCAACGCGAAGGGCGAAGTGATCGGCATCAACACGGCGATCGAGAATCCCACCGGCGGCTCGTTCGCGGGCGTCGCCTACGCGGTGCCGATCAACACGCCGAAGCGGTACCTCGCGCAGCTCACGGCGGGCGGGACCATCACGCACGCCCGGCTCGGCATCTCCGGCAAGACGCTGACGGCGGCCGAGTTGAAGACGCTCGGACTCGACCACGGCGTGGCCGTCGTCTCGGTCGACAGCGGCAGCGGCGCCGGCAAGGCGGGTCTACTGTCGTCGGCCAACGGCAAGGGCGACGTGATCCTGGCGATCGACGGCAAGCCGATGCAATCGTTCAACGATGTCGCCGACTACATCGACGGAAAGAAGGTCGGCGACCAGGTGAAGCTCACCATCCAGCGCGACGGCAAGACGATGGATATCACCGCGACGCTGAACTCCTGGGACAGCTCCGCCTGATCACATTGGTACGACGAGACAGCGACACGAGAGCATCGAGATAAGCAGAGATAGTCGAGATACAGGCGCTCCCCCCAGGCGAATTGGGCCGTGGTGAAGCGCAGAGAGTCGAAGGGGGCCGCAGGGATGCGGCCCTCTTCCGTTGTGTACTGATGATCGCCTTGCGTCGTTCCCTCTTGCGAGGAACGTATAGAGACTCACAACGAGTCCAGCGACGATCCAAGGGCAAGCGAACGGCTTTACTTAAGGGGATAAGGAATGGCAAAATCATCCGTCACTGGCAGCGCCACATCGACCGCCTCAATTGCAGTTACCGTCTCGCCGTCCGTAAACCGGCGACTCAGAAGAACCCCATCGTGAGCAAAGCAGGCCTGCAGCAGCGGAAGGCTCGGCAATTTGGCACTTCCATACTCATAGCACGTTCCCCTGATCCCCGCGACGCTGGTGTCCCAAGCCCGCCCGAGCGTGAAAGTGCTGGCCCCCGGGACATGGGTCAGATCCAGTGTTAGGCCGACTCCGGAAACGAAGATAGCAGCAGATTCCGCCGCAGTACCACCGCTATAGCAACCCGGTTCGGCGGACTTCTCACTCAATTTCAGGCGGCTGGAGCAGAAATAGACGGAATCGCCGTCCACGAGAACAATCACGTCCCCCATTCCTAAACGGGCCACGTCGCCCGATGCCTCAAACCGTTCGCGCGTAGTGGTTTCTTTCTCGTGCGTGATAAACCCTAGGTCCTTGGGTGTATCCGAGATGTGGGCGCTAAACCGGACGCGATAGCGCACCTTGAACGTGGCCTTCGTGTACCCGTCGAATGCACGCTGCAAGTCGGGCACGGTGGCACTTGTCACAAAAGACGCTGGCTCGGCCGTGCCGCCCGACGGGTCATCTGAGTTGCTACATGCAACCCCCGCCGCGATCAGAATCAAAACTGCGGAAGCGGATCTAAGTTGACCGAACATGGAAGTCCCCAGAGGCTCTGTGCGCAACTATCTCTCTAGCCACCTCATCGTTGAACGCAGCCGAAGTGCTGCTAGCCGTCGAACCTTACTTCACTTCGACGATGATGTCACCGTGAAGACGCAACCCCCAGCGGATCTGCACCCCACGTCTGGAGCTCTGCCCCGCCGGCGACGATACCGTCGCCGCCGCTGGCATCGGAAGCCTACTACGCCGCCCCAGCCGTCGACGGCAGCAGCTCCGAACGCGTCGACTCGAACGCATCGATCGCGCCGGCTTCCTGCAATGTCAGCCCGATCTCGTCGAGGCCGTTGAGCAGGCAGTGCTTCACGAACGGGTCGATTTCGAACTGGCGCGATTTGCCGTTGCCGAGGCTGACCGTTTGCGACTCCAGGTCGACCTCCATCTCGTAGCCGGGCGAGTCCTCGGCGCGAGCGATCAGGCGGTCGATGCTCTCCTGCGGCAACTCGACCGTCAGCAGGCCGATCTTCGCGCAGTTGTTCTTGAAAATGTCCGCGAACGACGGCGCCACGATCGCCTTCAGCCCCATCTGCTGCAGCGCCCACGGCGCGTGCTCGCGCGACGATCCGCAGCCGAAGTTCGGCCCCGTCACCAGGATCTCCGCCCCATCGTAGCGATGGTCGTTCAGCACGAAGTTCGGGTCTTTGCGCCAGGCATCGAACGCGAACTCGCCGAAGCCGGTGCGCTCGATGCGTTTGAGGTACTTCGCCGGGATGATCTGGTCGGTATCGACATCCGCGCGCGGCAACGGCAGGATCTTGCCGCGGACCTTCTTGAACGGCTCCATCAGTCGCGCCTCCACGTTCTGATATCGACGAAGTGCCCGGCGATCGCGGCGGCGGCGGCCATCTGCGGGCTGACAAGATGCGTGCGCCCGCCGGGCCCCTGCCGCCCCTCGAAGTTGCGGTTCGAGGTCGAAGCGCAGCGCTCGCCCGGCAGCAGGATGTCGGGGTTCATCCCCAGGCACATCGAGCAGCCGGCGTCGCGCCAGTCGAAGCCTGCCTCCTTGAAGACGACATCGAGCCCCTCCTGCTCCGCCTGCGCCTTCACCAGTCCGGAGCCGGGCACGACCATCGCGTACACGCTCTTCGCGACGTGCTGCCCGCGCACCACCTCCGCCGCCGCGCGTAGATCTTCGATGCGCCCGTTCGTGCACGAGCCGAGGAACACGCGGTCCAGCTTGATGTCTTCGATGGCGGTACCGGGCTTGAGGTCCATGTACGTCAGCGAACGCTCAGCCAGTTCGCGCACCCGTTCGTCGTCGAAACTGTTGGGATCGGGCACGCGGCCCGTCACCGGCACGCTCTGCGCGGGCGTCGTCCCCCACGTCACGCACGGCTCGATGTCTTCGCCACGCAGCGCAACATGCACATCGAACGCCGCGCCGTCGTCCGTCGTCAGCTCGCGCCACCCGTCGAGCGCGCGCTCCCAGTCGGCGCCCTTCGGCGCGAACGGGCGGCCCTCGACGTACGAGAATGTCGTGTCGTCGGGCGCGACGAGCCCCGCCCGGGCGCCGGCCTCGATCGACATGTTGCAGACCGTCATGCGGCCTTCCATCGAAAATGAGCGGATCACGTCGCCCCGGTACTCGATCACGTGGCCGACGCCGCCGGCGACGCCGATCTTGCGGATAATCGCCAGGATCACATCCTTCGCCGTCACCCCCTTGTGCAGCGTGCCGTTCACTTCGACCGACATCGTCTTCGGCCGCGCCTGCGCCAGCGTCTGTGTCGCCAGCACGTGCTCCACCTCCGACGTGCCGATGCCGAACGCCAGCGAGCCGAACGCCCCGTGCGTCGACGTGTGGCTATCGCCGCAGACGATCGTCATCCCCGGCTGCGTCAGCCCCTGCTCGGGGCCGATGATGTGCACGATGCCCTGGCGACGGTCGTTCACGCCGAAGTACGGCACACCGAACTCCTCGGCGTTGTGACGAATCGTCTCGACCTGCTTGGTCGAGAGCGCGTCCGGCCACGGCTTGTCGCGGTCGCGCGTCGGCACGTTGTGGTCGACGGTCGCCAGCGTCAGGTCCGGCCGCCGCACCTTCCGTCCAGCCAGCCGCAACCCCTCGAACGCCTGTGCCGACGTCACTTCGTGCACCAGGTGCAGGTCGACGTACAGCAGGTCGGGCTTGCCTTCCTCGTGCCGCACGAGGTGAGCGTCCCAGATCTTCTCGGATAGCGTTTGCGTCATGATGTTCTCCGCCCCGGCTTCACTGATCGCTCTGGCTCCTCCGCGTAGTCACCAAGATGCACGTACTCCGGAAGCGGCATCAACCGAGAGCCCATTGCTATCAGGCGCGTCCCGCGCATCGCGTCCAGATCGCGAAATCGCTTGTCATTGCCGACGATCGCCTCACACCCGTTCGCCACTGCTGACGCAGCAACGATCGCGTCCGGCGTCTTCAGCCTCGTGTGCGCGCGGATTTCCGCGGCGAGGAAGAGCACCGTTCGCGTGAGATCGGTGGTCTCGACGCCGATAGCGCGCTCCGTCAGGTCAACGATCGTTTCGCGCTCGCGCAGATCACGGCTCCGCATCGGGTGGACGAGCAACTCCATCTGCACGAGGCGCGACAAGGTGATCGCAAGCCTGCGGGCGTCCGCGCGCTCGAACAACCCCCGTATCGGCGCCGAAAACGGCTCCAGCCGGGTCAGCAGATAGATACAAGCGCATGAATCGAGGCTAATGTGCCTCAGCCCGCCGACCCGCTCCTCGAATGCTTCTCTTCCGAATCCCACTCACGATCCCAACTGTCGCGTTCACCGCGCACCCAGGCACGTATGCCCTCATCCGTTTGCCACTCTGGCACATGACTCAGGGCGCCCTCCAGCCGATCGAGCAGCTGTCTGCCTCGCAGCCGGCGCCGCAGCCATATCTCTTCACCGTCTATCATCAGATCCACCTCGTCTCCGGCCCGCCATCCAAGCGCCCGCACCATCGCCACGGGAAGCGTGAGCTGGTTCTTGCCACTCAGCCGTGTAGTGCCACGGAGCTCTTCCTCTTCGTCTTGGGGTTCCACGCGGTAGGCTTCGCGAACGTCGTTCAGTTCGTGGCGATCCGTAGGCAGCGGTTCGCCCAATCCTCCGATGATCTCGCGGTACAACTCGACGCACTCGTCGCAAATGTTGACCGCGCCGGGACCAGCGATGAGGCGCTTAACCTGATCCTGGTTCTTGCCGCAAGAGAAACAGTGGTACTGGACGCGCGTCGGGTTCTCGCCCTTGTTTGCCACTTGGCCACCTCCTTCCCCGTCACCCCAAATGTTACCAAGTCGCGCCAGGATTTGTCAAGCGTATTGCCATACCGCTTGGCAGATAGATGGTCACCTTGGCACCTACGGATTTGAGCGTACTTCGGCGTCCTGCGGGCGGTCGATGGCGAGCATGCGATTGAGGGCGTTCATGTACGCCTTGGCGGACGCCACGATCACGTCGGTGTCGGCGCCGCGACCGAGGTAGCTGCGGCCCCCGCCCTCGACCCGAATCGTCACTTCGCCCTGGGCGTCGATGCCCTCGGTGACGCTCTTGACGTGAAACTCCGTTAGCTCGTTCGGGATATCGATGATCCGGTTGATCGCGCGGTACACGGCATCGACCGGGCCGGTACCGAGTGCGGCGTCAGCGCGAATCGAGCCGTCAGGCGCGATCAGGCGCACAGTTGCCGTCGGCGCCGCATGGTCGCCGCATGACACCTGCACGAAGTCAAGGTGGTAGATCTCGGTCTGCGTCCGCAGCTTGTCGGCGACGATCGCTTCCAGATCCCGGTCGTCGATCTCGGCCTTCTTGTCAGCGAGCTCCTTGAACGCCATAAAGGCGCGCGACAGCTCCTCCTCCGTCAACTCGTAACCCAGCTCTTCGAGGCGCGACTTGAAGCCATGCCGCCCCGATACCTTGCCCAACACGATCTCCGCCCCGCCCGACGGCCACCCGATGTCTTTCGCGTCCATGATCTCGTACGTCTCGCGCATCTTCAGGATGCCGTCCTGGTGAATGCCGGACTGGTGGCGGAACGCGTTCGCACCGACGATCGCCTTGTTCGGCTGCAGGCTCATGCCGGTGAGGTTCGCGACCATGCGGCTCGTGCGATACAGCTCCTCGGTGTTGATGTTCGTCTCGACGTTCATGAAGTCGCGGCGCGTCTTGATCGCCATGACTACTTCTTCGAGCGCTGCGTTTCCGGCGCGCTCGCCGATGCCGTTGATGCACGTCTCGACCTGCCGCGCGCCCGCCGACACCGCCGCCAGCGAGTTCGCGACGGCCAGGCCGAGGTCGTTATGGCAGTGGACGGAGATGCGCGCCTTGTGGATGTTCGGGACGTTCTCGTAGATGTCCTTGATGAACGCCGCGAACTCCTCCGGGATCGCGTAGCCAACCGTATCAGGAATGTTCACCGTCGTCGCACCCGCCGCGATGCACTGTTCCAGCATCCAGTAGACGAACTTGCGATCGCTGCGGGTCGCGTCCATCGGGCTGAATTCGACATCGCTGCAGTAGCCCGCCGCCCGCGCGACCATCGTGCGCGCCATCTCCAGCACGGTCTCCTTGTCCTTGGCGAGCTGGTGCATGATGTGGATGTCGCTGCTCGACAGGAAGACGTGGATGCGCGGCTGCGTGCCGGCCTTCACAGCGTCCCAGCAGGCGTCCACAGCCTCAGGATTCGCGTGCGCCAGGCCGGCGATCTGCGCGCCGCGGATCTCGCGCGCGATGGCCTGCACCGCATCGAAATCGCCTGGCGAAGTTCTGGGGAAGCCGGCTTCGATGATGTCGACGCCCAGCCGTTCGAGCTGGCGTGCGATCTCCATCTTGTCGGCGGTGGTGAGTGCTACGCCGGGCGATTGCTCGCCGTCACGCAGCGTCGTATCGAAGATGATGACCTTGTCCATGATGTCCTCCACTGCACTGTTTCACGTGAAACGAGCGGGACATCGTCCCGCCTACTCCGCTCGCGCCCTCCAACCCGCCGAGGCGGACGAGGGCCGGCGAAGTGTGAGCGCAACGACCGAACGCTGACCGCGGCGGCGAGCCCTTATGTTCGAGCGGAGTTCCATGGGCACTACATCTTTCGCCATGTCCGTTATGTCCATCTACTTACCGCCATCGGAGCAGCGCGCGCAATCCAGCTGGTACCTGCGTCGCCGACCTCCGACCTCCACCCGCCCGCTCAGCGGCTCTTCTTCAGCCACGCCATCATGCCGCGCAGCTCGGCGCCCACCTCTTCGATCTTGTGCGAGGCGTTGATGCGCCGCAGCGCGTTGAAGCTCGGCCGCCCCGCCTGGTTCTCAAGGATCCACTCTTTGGCGAAGGTGCCGTCCTGGATCTGGCCCAGCACCCGCTTCATGTTCTCTTTCACGTGCGCGTCGACGACAACCGGACCGCGCGTGTAGTCGCCGTACTCCGCCGTGTCGCTGATCGAGTAGCGCATGTACTCCATGCCGCCCTCGTACATCAAGTCGACGATGAGCTTGAGTTCGTGCATGCACTCGAAGTACGCGAGTTCCGGCTGGTACCCCGCCTCGCACAGCGTCTCGAACGCCGCCTTCACCAACGCTGTCGTGCCGCCGCAGAGCACCGCCTGCTCGCCGAACAGGTCGGTCTCCGTCTCTTCCTTGAACGTCGTCTCCAGCACGCCGCTGCGGGTCGCGCCGATGCCCTTCGCGTACGCGAGGGCGATCTGCCGCGCCGACTCCGTTGCGTTCTGGTGCACGGCGAAGAGCGCCGGCACGCCGCCGCCTTCCGTGTACACGCGACGCACGAGGTGCCCGGGGCCCTTCGGCGCGACCATCGTCACGTCGACGTCATCCGGCGTCTGTACCTGGTCGAAGTGGACGTTGAAGCCGTGCGCCCACATCACCATGTTGCCGGGCTTGAGCCCGTCGGCGATGTGGCCGTAGTACACGTCCTTCGCGACCTGGTCGGGCGCGAGGATCATGATGATGTCGGCTTCCTCCGCGACCTCGCGCACACTGCCGACGCGCAGCCCCGACTCCTCGACCTTCGCCCACGACTTCGAGCCGGGGTACAGGCCGACGATGACGTTGCAGCCGCTGTCCTTGAGGTTCAGCGCGTGGGCGTGCCCCTGGCTCCCGAACCCGATCACGCCGATCGTCTTGCCCTTGAGCAGCGAGAGGTCGGCGTCCTTGTCGTAGTACATCTGTGGCATCGCGTGTGTTGTCCCTTGGCTGAATGTTCGCGCCGTCGCGAGATCGTGTGGTTGGTGTCGTGCGACCCGGGCGGACAGGTCTGAAGACCTGTCCCTACGGGTGTTGAGCTAGATCAAGCTCCCCACCTTCGGCTTGCCCTCTCCGGCAGAGCGGTACTTGTGATACACGCCGTTCGTCTGCGCCGCGGCGGCAAGCGGCTGCGCTCCGCGCACCATGGCCACCCGGCCCGTCCGCACCAGTTCCTTGATCCCGAACGGCGTCAGCATCGCGATCATCGCGTCGATCTTGTCTTCCGCTCCCGTCACTTCGATCACCAACGAGTCCACCGCCACATCGACGATGTTCGCGCGAAACATGTTGACGACCTCGATCACGGCGCCGCGGTTGTCCTTCGTCGTCGCGACCTTCACGAGCGCCAGTTCGCGCGCGACGATGCTCTCCTCCGTGACGTCGGTGATCTTCACCACCTCGATCACCTTGTAGAGCTGCTTCGTCACCTGCTCGATGTCGTGCGCCGCGCCGTCGACGGTGAACGTCATGCGCGACAGGCCGGGCAGCTCGCTGGGGCCGACCGTCAGGCTCTCGATGTTGAACGCGCGCTGGCGCCACTTGTTCGCGATCTTGTTGAGCACGCCGGGCCGGTTCTCGACCAGCGCGACAATGGTGTGCAGACGTCCGCTCATCGCGCCCTCCCGCCGGCCGTCTCGCGCGGCCGCGTCTCGATCTTCGGCTGGTCGATCGTGTCCGACAGGCTGACGCCGGGCGGCATCATCGGGAAGCAGTCCTCCGCCTCCTCGACTTCAAAATCGAGCAGCACAGCGCCCGGATGCCGCAGCGCCGCCTCGATCGACGATTCGACCATCGACTTCTCGCTGACGCGGATGCCGGTGATGCCCATCGCTTCGGCGATCTTCACGAAATCGGGCTGGAACATACGCACCGACTGCTTGTTACCGTCGTAGAACGTGTCCTGCCACTGGCGCACCATGCCCAGGTAGTGGTTGTTGATGATCGCGAACTTGATCGGCAGCTCGTACTCCGTGCAGAGCGCCAGCTCTTGCATCGTCATCTGGAAGCCGCCGTCGCCGCAGAACGCCCAGACGGTGTCCTTCGGCCGCGCGAACTGCACGCCGATCGCCGCCGGCACCTCGAAGCCCATCGTGCCGAGCCCACCCGACGTGACGAACGAGTACGGGTTGTCGCTCCAGAAGTACTGCGCCGCCCACATCTGGTGCTGCCCGACGCCCGTCGCGTAATAGGCGTTCGGGCCGGACATATCGTAGATCTTCTTGATCACGTACTGCGGCAGGATCTTGTCGGTCTCCGGGATGGCGATCGACGGATGCTTCGCGCGCATGTCGGCAAACCAGGCGCGCCACGCATCGTGACGGGCGGGCTGCACCTGCGGGATCAGTTGCTGCAGCACCTTCTTCACGTCGCCGACGATCGGCACCATCGTCTTGACGTTCTTGCCGATCTCCGCCGGGTCGATGTCGATGTGGATGATCTTCGCGTTCGGCGCGAAGTCCTTGAGCGCGCCCGTCACGCGGTCATCGAAGCGCATGCCGATGCCGATGACGAGGTCGGCTTCCTGGATGCCGATGTTGTTCCAGTACATGCCGTGCATGCCGGGCATGCCCATGTTCAACTCGTTCGAGCCGGGGAATCCTCCCAGGCCGAGCAGCGTCGTGATGACGGGGATCTGCGCCTTCTCGGCCAGCTCCTTCAGCTCCTCCGCGGCGCGGGCGATGACGACGCCGTGGCCGGCGAGGATCAGCGGCTTCTCCGACTCCGCGATGAGCTGCGCCGCTTTCTTCACCTGCTGCGGGTGTCCGGTGACCGTCGGCTGGTAGCCCGGCAGATCGACCTTGTCCGGATAGTTGAACTCGCACAGCGCCTGCTGCACGTCGCGCGGGATATCGACGAGCACCGGACCGGGGCGGCCCGTCGTCGCGATGTGGAACGCCTCGGCGATGGCGGGCGCGATGTCCTCGACGTCGAGCACGAGCACGTTGTGCTTGACGATCGGGATCGTGATGCCGGTGATATCCGCTTCCTGGAAGCCGTCGCGGCCGAGCAGCCACGAGACAACCTGCCCCGTGATGCAAACCAGCGGCACCGAATCCATCCACGCGTTAGCGATGCCGGTGACGAGGTTCGTCGCGCCGGGGCCCGACGTGGCCCAGCAGACGCCCGCTTTGCCGGAGACGCGCGCGTAGGCGTCGGCGGCGTGGGCGGCGCCCTGCTCGTGGCGGACGAGGACGTGCTTGATGTCGGGGTACTTCTTCAGCGCGTCGTACATCGGCAGGTTGGCGCCGCCGGGGTAGCCGAAGATCACTTCGACGCCCTCCTTGCGGAGACACTCCATGATGATCTCTGCGCCCTTGAACTTTGTACTCATCTTCTGCTTCTCCTTCGACTGGTCCGCACTGCGCGGTGTCCGTCGAGACCTTGGTTGGTTGGTGGTATCGTCCCGTGCGTCCCGCGTAACGGAGCTGGGACGATTAAAGGAGGAGGCCCGGCAGCGCGAGCACCATCGGCTCCCTACGGGCCGTAGGCGCGGCTACCCGGGAGAAGGGGCGCACTACATCGCGGTCGCGGCGCGCCATCGCGTGGCGGAGCGCCGAGACCGGTGAGACCTCCAGAGAAGCGTCGATGCGGTTCATTTCGTCCTGTATCACTCGTCTGGGTTCACCCGTCTGAGTGCCGGCCCGTCCGGGCCACTCCGTGCTTGCCGCCGGGTATCAAAAAACCCGTCCACTAAAGGGACGGGTACAAGGCCCGCGGTGCCACCCTTCTTCCCCACCCGCTTGCCGCGGACGAGGCTCTCGGAGCGCTATAACGGTCGCGACCCGGCCCGGGCTCGCCTGTTCGGCTCACCCCGGCAGCTCCACGCTGAGTTCGATTCGCCCGCTACCGCCGGTCTCGCACCAACACCAGCTCGCTCAGGCCGCTGCGAATCTACTACTGCGCTTCTGCGCCTGCTATGTGGGCGGAGTATACAGATTCGATAACGGAGGTGTCAACTGGAGGCGCGCGTCCCATGCCGATTCGCACCGTGGCGTCGTCACGTATCCAGAAAGTCCCACTCGCTACCTAGTACCCAGCGCAGCGCTGACAGCTTCCCGTGGACGAAGCCCCAACCCCAGTCGTCCCATGGTCCCACATTGTCGGCGCCATAGCGCTCCGCGATTGACCTCATCGCTTCGTCCATTTGCTCATCCAATTGATCGGGCAACGAAGTGTGCTCGCCAGCTTCGATCTTCTCCCTGAGAATCAACTTCCGCACATACCAGATCTTGTCGAAGAATTCCTTTTCAGCTTCCAAGATCTCAGCTAGCGTTCGCGGCTCCTCGTGAACGAACTCGGTCTCCTCCGCCTCCTCTACGAACTCGTCGCCAAGACCGCTCACTAGAGCAGCGTTCAATCCCTCAACCCCATAGAAGAAGTTCGAGCGTTCCTCCGTGAAGAAGCCGGCAAGATCGGGGTGTGGTTCTCGCCTATCACCGTTCGGCATCGAGAAGTCGAGATAGTTGGAGGTTACGAAGACGTGTGCGCCATCCCGGTGCTCGGCGTCGCGCAAGGCGGCTCCGTATAGTTCGACGATCAAGGCGTCGGCAGTACTGTTCTTGTTGAGGTGGAAGGGTGCCCGCTTCTCGAGCCCTCGATCGATTGCGCATTGGATCTCGAAGCTGGACGGCTCCAAGCGACGGCCTGCTTGCAGTAGCTCGCTGATCTCGGCGAAGTTTTGAAGCGTCCCGCTGCTGACCATCGGAACCTGATGCGACATCTCCTCGAGCCACTCCAGCCGCTCATCGCCACCATATTCGTGTAGGTCCTGCCTTAGCTGTCGAAACCTGTCCAGTACACCTGTTGTCACGGCCGCTTCGGCTCGAGGCCGGTTGCGCTCGAACTCGTCGACCACCACCGAAGGGACGAGAAGCTCCAACTTCTTCTGGAACGCAAAGACCCGTAGCGGGACGATCCACTTTTGGCCGTCCCGCCGTTTGGCGAGATCAAGCCACACAGAGGTATCTATAAGGAGTCGGAGCACGGGACAATTCTACTGGCGGTGCGGGGTCACGCCAACTGCCCATGCGGGCGCGCCGAGCGTGCTTGGCTCGTGCAGGGGCTGCAGAACTCTTTCGACCTGTTGTCATCTTCCGATCAACGCAGACTGTCGTGCTCGGCGGTTCTTCGCGCGGCCGACGGAACCGCTCCCCACCCCAGCTTTGCGCCCATTTGCGCACGTTCGCGCCCGCCCGCGGCGCAACGTGCGCGCTTCGATGCTTCCGCAGCGCGCGGCGTATCGATACGCAACGGCAGGCGGCGAACACAAGAACACGACCGTCGCTCGACGGTCGTGTCCGCACGTGTTCCGTAGTCAGCTTAGTCCGCGGACGGCAGCACCTTCGGCTGCATCAGCTCCATCGGCGCGCCGTTGTAGCGAAGGTCGCACGCGCCCGGCTTGATGCAGAGCGCTTCGACGGCGCCATCGGCGGACGCGTAGCGCTTGCCGAGCACGACTGCGCCGTCCGAGCCGCCGGTCGCGGGCGGACCGTCTTCCTTGATGTTCAGCGGCGTGTCGCCGTCCTGCAGCGTGCCATCGGCGCCCTTCGTGACGATCAGCTCCGCACCGCTCGCCGCGATGTACCGCTTACCTACCTGTGCTGGCATGGTCGCCTCCGTTGTGCATGAGATCGATGCAGGACGCGTCATCGGTGAAACGCGTCCTGCGAGCGCAGTCTAGATTCGGTGCTCCCGGTGCGTCAAGGCGTCGGACTTGCGGCGGGCGTGGCGGCCGCGGCGCCTGTGGCGGCGGGCGTAGCAGCCGCGGGCGGCGCGGCGGCGCCGGCGGCCACCGTCGTCAGCGTGCCTTCCATCTGCGGATGGACATCGCAGCGGTAGTAGTACGCGCCCGTGGCGAGCGGACCGAACGTGAGGGTCTGCACGACGGGACCTGGCTCGATGGCGGTCTGCGCGACGTCCGCGCCGGTCGCGTCGGCGCCCTTGAAGAAGTGGATGTTGTGGGCGACGCCGTTGTCCTTGTTGTCGAAGGTGATGGTCAGCGACGTGTCGGCGAGCCCAAGGAGTTTGTCCGTATCGAAGGCCGTGCCCTGGGCGGAGATCTTCAGATCGGCGGTCGCGGACGTCGGCCCGGAGGGCGTCGGCACGACCGGCGGCAGATTCTGGCCGCAGGCGGGCTGCGTGATCGGCGCCGGATCCGGCGGCACGGGCGGCAGCCAGACAGCGGCGCCGGCGGTGTGCGCCACGGCCTTCGTGGTGCCGAGGTGGCGGTCCACGCCGACGCTCTTCTGCTGCTTGTCCGGGTTCGTCGTCACCAGCATCAGCTCGCCGTCGATCTCAAGGCGCGATCCCTTGCCAATGGGGTCGACGTTCGTGAGGAACGCCGTCGTCGCCGAGGCGTCCATCGCCTGCGTGAGCTTGATGCCCGCGCTGGCGTACCCGGTGTAGTGGAACTTCTCCTCGCCGTGGATAGCGAAGGTGTCCGACAAGTTCCAGCCGGTACCCTCGGTGATCAACGTGGCGAGCTGCCGGATCTGCTCGTCGTTGAGGGTGCCGCCCTGCGACTGCCCCCACGTCGGCATGCCTTTTCCGATGCGGCCGCACGTGATGGTATTGACGACGAACTTGAACTGCTGCGCCTTGTCCTGTTCGGTGACGAGGCCGGTTTTCGGATCCTTGCCCTGCAGGTCCGGACGGTTGAGGGGCGGAGCGGCCTTCAACCGGTTGGAGGCGGAGCCGCCCTCCCCCTTGTTACCGTGGCAGGCGATGCAGTTCTGCGAAAAAAGGAACGCGCCGCGCTGCACGGTCTTCTGCAACTCATCTTTTCGGGCGTCGGACGCGCGACTGGGATCCCACATGGTGTACGCGCCCGTGGCCAGCACGGCGATGAAGACGAGCGCCACCATGATGTTGATCTGCTTGCTGGTGTTCATGCGTGCCCTTTTTGGCGCCTAGCCCGGGAGAATCGCGCGCGTGGGGTTGGTGGTATCGCCCGGCGTGATCTTGCCCGTGTTCACGGTCATCTTGCCGCCCGCGATCGTCAGAGCGAACGTATCCATAGAGCGCGGCGCCGGGCCGAAGACGCGCACCCCGGCATCGCTGTAGGTGGAGCCGTGACAGGGGCAGAGGAACCAGCCGGCGTACGTCGCGCCGTTGCGTGGGTCCTCGCGTGAGAAGTCAGGGCGCCACGGGACCGTGCAGCCGAGATGCGGGCACTTGTGGTAGAGCGCAAGGATCGACCCCTCCTGTGCGCCGGGGTTGTGCTTCACCTGTTCTCCCGTGAGCATCACGAGCCACGCCTTCGCGTCGAGATTGTGGAGCTTCTGGCCCGGCGCCTGCTTGAGTTGATCGATCGTGCCGACGAATACGGATCCGCCGAATCCGGTGACGTTGCGCGGGTACAGGCTGTTGATGATCGTCGTCACGATGCCGAGCATCATGACGCCCATCGCGCTCCAGAAGCCGATGATCAGCACCTTGCGGCGCGACACGTTCGGCGCCTGAAAGCCCGACGGAGCCGGCTGCACGACGACGACGGACGGGCCGCCGGCCGTGGCAAGTGCGCCGCCGCCGCCCGACTTGGCGACCGCTGCCTTTCCGCCCACTGCGGCGGCGTTCGGCGCGGCGGCTGGCTTCGCGTCTTCGGTTT
>Ga0080064_1000763_pt1 | contig 77616 bp, 70 predicted proteins | sample Subgrocontami54m_FD_69260 | JGI IMG/M metagenome (GOLD analysis project Ga0080064, IMG submission 69260) | Subsurface groundwater microbial communities from S. Glens Falls, New York, USA - GMW46 contaminated, 5.4 m (SPADES assembly) (version 2) ...
CAGGCGTAACACGCCGCCCTGTGCGGGCGGGGTCTACCCGCGGAGTAGGACCTCCTGCTTCCCCTTGACGACCTTGCCGACGACCCAGGCGCGCTCGCCGGCCTCCTCGAGGCGCTGGACGCAGCCCTACCTTCGGCGACGGAGGGCGAAGATGGAGACGGCTATCGCGACGACGAACAGGCCGAGCGCGACCCAAACCGTGGGGCTCCACGGCTGCCTCGATCCAGTCCGCCTCGAACGAGGGCCATCCGAAGGCTCCGTCCCATTCGGAGGACTGGGGGAGGGGGGAGAGGGGTTGGGATGTCCGATGTGGACCTCATGCCCCTTCAGCTCTTCCGGCGACAGCGTCGCACGCATGTCCTCGCGAAGGCCGCCTTGCGCGTTCAGCGCTTGCAGCAATGGCGCCCGCCACGCGATGTGGTCCGCCCGAAGAGATTCCAGCGAGCGCCAGTCTCCCGGGAACCCCTCCGGACGTTCCTTGAGCGGCTTCCAGATGAGCGTGATCATCTCGTCGATCAGGCGGTCCAGCGCTGCAAGCGCCCCGCCCTGGAGTTGCGACCCGCTTGTTCCGCGAAGCCCCAAGAGCGCCTTCAACGCCCAGCGATGTCCCCAGACGGCAGCCAGCTCCTGGTCGGTGAGGTCCTCCCACGGCTTCGTGTGCTCGAACCACGGCCGCCCTCTCTCTACGAGACGCTCGACATGCTCTCTTAGGAATCGCAACTCCAGGTCGATATCGCCTGGATCCTGTGCCTCGCGGATTCGAATCACGCGGGCGAGGACTGACTCCAGCTCGGATGAAGCGGGGGCGCCCACCATGCCGTCGAAGAGAGGGAGGGGGATGCGACCTGCGAGCGGATCCTTGGTGTAATCGACATCGAGTGCGCCATTCTTGACACGTTCGACAAGGTCCCTGTTCAGACGCCAAGCTTTCTCGAAGGCGCCGAGGGCCATCAGATATCCGAGTTGCAGACTCGCGGCACGCATGCTCCCAGGGTACATCTCGACCAACGTGCTGAGGGCCTCCCATGTCTCGTGCGGCCTGCGGTGCCAGTCGAGTGCGATGCGCGCCGCGGCGAACTCCACGGGATCGGGATTCGCGGACGACCTGACGACGAAACGATACGGCTCCGACTTGACGTACACGTAATCAATGGGATTCTCAGGCGGCAAGTGGGTCGTATCGTAGATGGCCTGGACCTGATACTCGCCCGGCTCCAGGGGCCCACCGTCGGCGGCCGTCATTGCGAACAGAATTTCCAGCCGGTCTCCGCCCTCGAGCACATCGACGTCGCCCGTCAGGCTGTTTGCATTGTTCGAGTGTTGCCCGGCCCACGGCGTCCGCACCAGACGGACCGGTACGACCTGCCGTGCTTGGTCCAGGCGAAGGACATCGATCTTCAGGTGATCGAGAAGGTGTAGCCCGGAGGCGCCGAGCACGACTCGACCTGAGACGACCTCCTTGTCCGCAGGGGTTGGACCCTTCTTGGAGTCTATGGCAATGGTCCCGACGCTCATCCCTGCGACCACCAAGAGTGGGAAGTTCTCGGCGAAGGCGAATCCCTTCGTTGGGCGCTCAGTTGCGGCATGCACCTCCGTGGGCACCTCCGGACAGTGCAGGATGCCACCATACAGTTCCATACCCGTCCGCGCATCCCGGGGGTGGGCGTTCTGGAAATCCACAGCATGCGGTTCGCCTGCCGCCGCCAACGAATGGAGCAGCAGCCCGAAGCCTACGCATGCGCAGATTCGAGGCATCAGCGTGGGCTCTGACCGTGCTTGAGATGCAGCCGGATCTGCTGCCTGGATGCGCGCAGCCAGTTGCTGGGCGCGGCCTGGCCGTCAGGGGCGAACATCATGACCGATCGGGCCGGCATGTCGCTGCTGAGGACGTAGTGCTCGATGTGCATCCCGTGGCCGATTTCGTGCGCGATGATGCTCAGCGTCCACCGCTCCGGGTCGTTCCTCGTCAGAGGATCGGTCTGAATCGACGACGGGTCGCTATCGCTGCGAAGGACGTCAATCTCAATCAGGTAGGCCTCGTTCGGAGTCCCAAGAAGATTGTGCTGGGGCACAAACATGAGCTGCGTGTCGTTTCCCTCGGCCTTCGTTTCTGGCATGGCGTTAGGGCCGACCTCGATGCAGGGGGCGTAGTATTCTCCATCGTTGAGCTTGATCAGTTCTTGGTCCCCGGTGAGCAGGATTGGCATCTCGCGGACGCCATTCGGCCCGGTCGTGACGGTCGTTCCTACGATTCCGTCGTCTCCGGCCAAGCCCAGATCAATCTGGTCCTGGTACGCGTCGCGGTGCCCGTCATGCGCGGTGAAGTCGATCGCGACGCGGCCCGGCATGCCGCTGGGGCGGGCCTCTGTCGAGACGGGGAATAGCTGGTCGTCGTCGCCCGACCTGGCTGTGTCGCATTTTCCATCGGGACCCGTGTCCACCACCCCGATGTACACGCGACCCAGGGTGTCCTCGGGCTCGCCTTCGCTGTTCGGACGCCCCGCTTCTCCTTCCAAGACCATCAGCGCGCGCTGATCGCCAAGCCAGCCGGGCGTGCCCTCGTTGTTGAAGTTGATCCGCCGGCGGGTGTCGTTGTCCCATTCGCCGGTGCCAATCCTCCATAGTCCGCGTGTCGTGGGTATGAACGTTGCGACGTAGCTCAGGTCGGCCTGACGCTCCGTGCCGGCGAGCCGGCACTTCAGGAACACGAACACGTCCCGCCAGAAGTCCGAGAGGCGTTCATGTTCGCCGTCCAGGACGAATCCACGGTACTCCTCGAACGCCGAGAGGCCATCGCCGAACAGGCCGGCTCCCGGGTCGCCGGTCGCCTCGGGATTCAGGTCCACGTCGACGCCGGCGTCCGTGACCCCCGCCGTGGGGAAGCTCATCGGTGCCTCGAGGGTGTTCTTGGGGTTGAATGTGAATCCCGGCCCGCTCACCCTCTTCTCCTCCGCGTTGGGCAGCCAGTCGCGGTCGTCATCCAACGGCACATCGAGGTCCTTCGGCGCCGCGGGTGTGCGGTCGGCGTCGTCCGCCTGGGCCCACACCCTGCAGGAACCGGCGAAGTCCCAGCTCGAGATGAAGAGGGGCACGTGTACGAGGTCCCTGTGAGCTACCTTCGTGCTGACCACAATCCAAGGGCCTTGCGGCGAACGACGGACACCTACCCATGCGGGGTTGAGGTCCAGCTCGATCCCCATGTCGGGGAGGTCGTTTTTTCCCCGATTGCCTGCCACACCCTTGTACGTCGTGATGTCCTCCAGGAACACGGTGATGTAGCGCTCGGTCTCTCTGCCCGGGTCCGGCTCCTTCTTGGTCTCTTCGCGCTCGATGCCTGAGTCCCCAACGACCCACCAGACGTGCAGCAGCGCCAGGTTCCCGCGCCTCGATTCGTCCACGATGTCACCTCTCGGGAGCCACTCCGTCGGGCGTACCGGCTCCTGCCCCGGCTGCGGTCCGAGGAACCCCTGCTTGAAACCGATCCAGGTCCCCGCTGCGGCCGAGATGGGCACGGGCCCTCCTGTCCCCGTCGGAGGGGGCTGCCGCACCTCGAAGGCGACGCGCACCACCGTCCCCATTTGCGCGAAGCCCTCCGCGGGCAGCGTCGAGGTGAACGCTACCGTCCCGCGTACCCTGCTTTCGCGGGCGATGATGCAGTCCATCTTGAACCGCAGCCCCTCCCTGCTGAGGATGGACACGATGGCATTGCCCGCCTCGTCGTGGATGCGCCAGAGGATTGGCTTGGCGAATGGCGGGAACCCCGAGATTGGCACCTCCCGTTCCCCGGGGCCCAACAGGACTACGCGGTACTCCCTGCTCGTCCCCTGGGTGAGGGGGATGCGCGGCGACGGGTCCACGGTGGCCCGTCGTACCTCCGGCAGACTGTTCAGGAGCGATGCCGCCAGCGAGAACTCCGCCGGCAGCGCGCCCACGTCCGCTCCGGCCTCCGCGGCGGAGGTCACTCTGCGTCCCACGTGATCGAGGAATGTTGCGATCCGGCCGAAGCGACCGCCAAACTCGCCCTGCCACAGCTTCACGAGAACCTCGTCGCGGTAGAAGCGATACGCCCTCTCCAGACGTGCCCTCGCCTCCGGAGTGGTGCGAACCGACTCCACGATCGCCAGAATCCTGCGCCTCCACGAATCCAGCGCCTCCGCGAGCCCCAGGACTTCCAATCGCAGGGCGTTGCTCGCGTTCGCCCCGACCTCGACCCGCACGGTTCCTACGCCGACAGGATGGAACGTGGGTAGCGCGATGGTGAGCGAGGTGGCGTCCGGGCTCACCGAGTCGGGGGAGATCGAGGTCTCCGCGCCCCCGAACGAGGTGATTACGACGTTCTGGCCGAGCACCGGAGAGAATCCGAAGCCCGTGAGCGTGACGCGCATCCCCGGGAAGGCCACGGAGGGCTGCACTGAGGTCAAGCTGACGACGAAGGCCGGCTGGACGAGGAACGACGTCTCCTCCAGCGCGAGCGTGCGCCCCACGGGGTCCGTGACGTGGAGCTGGAACCGCACGGACGTCGGCACAGAGACCGTGCCCGCGGCGACCGTGAAGCGGACCCGGAGCAGCCAGGCCGTCCCGTCCGTGTCCACGATCGGGATGAACTCGCTCGCGGGGAGCGTGCCGCCCTCGAATCCAGGCGCAACCCCGCCCAGCGCGGACAGGAAGGTCCAGGACGCCCCACCCACCAGAACCTGCGGCCTGAGGACCGCCTCGAGGATCTCCTCCTCGCCCTCGGGCGCCAGGCCGTCCGCTCGCGTGAAACGCAAGGTCACCGCGGGGAGGACCCGCATCGGCTGCGAGACCGTCACAACCGCCCCCGTGGATGTCTCCAGCGTAACGACGAGCGTGTAGTCCCCCGCCGGGATTGCGGGGGAGAGGCTCATCGACACCGTCGCCTCGAGGTGGTTGTTCGCGGGCCCGAGGAGCGACGGGAGGATGTTCTCCGTCGCGGCCGTGTTCCCCGCCGCGTCCAGCAGGCTCCAGGACAATGCGCTCACCTGGGAGACCGTAACGCCGGCGACCCCGACCGTCAAGGGGACCGAGTCCCCCGCGCGCGCCTCCGTGGGCGCGCTGATGATCGTCACCGCGATGGGTGCCGACACGGGTTCCACCAGGACGGCGATCTCGGCGTTCGCCACCGCGCCCCCGTTCACCAGGACCGCGAGCGTGAGCCGCGCGTTCAGGAGCTGCGTAGTCGTCTCGGGCGGGAATGTGAAGGTGTACGCTCCGGTGAAGCTCCCGTCCGGCTGCGGCGCGAGGATGTCGGAGGAGAGCACGGCGGCCGACAGCAGCGCCCCCGTCGTGGACTCCGTGAGCGTCGCGGTCAGCGAGACGCCCGCCAGCGACGCGAGGCCCCGGACTACGAATTGGACCGTGGAGGGCGTCCCCGCCCTCACCAGGATGGTTCCCGTTTCCACGAAGGAGAGCGTGACGGCAAGGGCGGGGTTGACGTTGATCGGGAGCGTGCCGCTCGTCTGCTCCGTACTCCGCTGGGCAAGCACGATGACCGTGTAAGGGCCCGCCGCCGTCGCCGGGACGGACCAGCTCGCCACGCCTCGCATCTGCGTCGCATCGACCGTAGCGAGTGTGGCTGCTCCGCTCGCGGACGCGAGCTTCGATGCGTCGAGTACCGTGAAGAACGCCGTCGTCGTCGAGGGGTCGCTCGTCTGTAGCGTGAACTCGACGTCCGCTTGTGTCCCGGCGTTGAACGTGGCCCCGGCCGAGGTCACGAAGGTAATCGCCAGCGGCGTCGAGACGACAGGCTGGATCACCATGTCGATGGTCGCATCGCTCGTGACCGTCGTCACCACTCCGAGCGCGTCCATGGTCTGCACCGCCGCGGTGAAGACCAAATGCGCAGGCCCGGAGTAGCCGGTAGGCGCGGTCAGCGCGACGGTGGCGACGCGACGTCCGTCTCCAGTCACGATGAAGGAAGACGGGGACACCGAGCCCGTGGCCAAGGCGCTCGTCGGAGAGGACAGCACGTAGGAGATCGTATCCGGTGATACCGTGTCGGGCGTGATGGACAGCTCCACGCTGAAGCCGCCCCCTTCCGTGACGCTCAGTGTGGTCGTGCTGGCCGTGAAGGTGAAGAGCGTGCTCTCGCTCGGCGTGGATGTGAGCGTTGCTCCGCCCGTCGTCACGGACGCTGTGAGCGTGACCGCGCCGGCATCCAGCCCATTCAGGTCGAACGTGGTGTCGAAGGCCGAGGTGTCGCGAACGCGGGTCAGTCGGCCGTGCCCACTCGATGAACGCCATTCCACATTGACCTGTCCGCCCTGGTTCCGCAGCCGGGCGCGCAGGTCATTCGACAACTCGACGCCGACGATCGATGACGCGCCGCAGGCCGCCCGCGTCGGGACCCGGAGCCGGACCCGCGTGTCGCGGTCCGCGGAGGTGGTTCCGATCGAGAGCAGGACGAGGGAAGCCAGGATCGCGGACAGGACTCGAACCGGCGAGCGCATGAAGCCCCCTCGAAATCGGACTGCCGAACCCCTCCTTCTCCAGGCCCGATCCACGCGCAATGCTGCGGCCATTCGATGCTTGACGGGAGATCGCGCAACTCTGTGAGCGGGGGGCTTGTGGCAGGCCGCACCTACGGCCCCTTGGCCGGTCGCCGGACAGATCGCCTCAAGGGTCCCCAGGCGTAACACGCCGCCCTGTGCGGGCGGGGTCTACCCGCGGAGTAGGACCTCCTGCTTCCCCTTGACGACCTTGCCGACGACCCAGGCGCGCTCGCCGGCCTCCTCGAGGCGCTGGACGGCGGCGTGGGCGTAGTAGGGGGCCACGACGAGGACGTAGCCGACGCCCATGTTGAAGACGCGCCACATCTCGGCGCGGTCGAGGCCGCCCCACGACTCGACGAGGCGGAAGATCGCGGGGACCTCCCAGGACTTCGTGTCGATCTCGACGCTGGTCCCCTTGGGGAGGACGCGGGGGATGTTCTCGATCATCCCCCCGCCGGTGATGTTGGCCATCGCCTTGACGGCCTTCCTGCGGCGGTAGGGGCGGAGGACCGCGCGGACGGCGTTGACGTAGATCCGCGTCGGCCTGAGGAGGGCCTCGCCGAGGGTCTCTCCCAGCTCGTCGACGCGGTCCGTCACCTTGCGCTTCGCGTCCTCGAAGCAGACCTTGCGAACCAGGGAGTAGCCGTTCGAGTGGAAGCCGCTCGACGCGAGGGCGACGACGACGTCTCCCTCCTCGACGTTCGACCCGTCGAGGACGCGGTCGCGCTCGGCGACGCCGACGGCGAAGCCTGCGAGCTCGTATTCGCCCTGCGGGAGGGTCCCGGGCATCTCGGCGGTCTCGCCGCCGAGGAGGGCGCAGCCGGCCTGCTTGCAGCCATCGACGAGCCCGCGGACGACCTCGAGGAGGAGGGGCTTGTCGACCTTGGACATGGCGATGTAGTCGAGGAAGAAGAGGGGCTCGCCGCCGGTGCAGATGAGGTCGTTGACGTTCATGGCGACGAGGTCGATGCCGACGGTGTCGTGCTTTTCGCAGAGGTGGGCGACCTTGATCTTGGTCCCGACGCCGTCGGCGCAGGCGACGAGCGTGGGCTTGCGGTAGGTGTGGTCGAAGACCTTGCCGTCGCCTGAGGAGAGCTGGAAGAGCCCTGCGAAGCCCCACGGGTTGTCGATGACGCGCGGGTCGTAGGTGGACTTCATGAGGCGGAGGATCTGCTCGACGGCGGCGTCCTTGCCCGCCTGATCGACACCTGCGTCCTTGTAGCTCCCCATCGCTCCTCCTCGGGAGGGGGAGTTGTATCACGGGCTCAGGCCTGGATCACGGCATGTTTGGAGTGGCCGCGGCTCGCTCCTCCTCTCGTTCCGCCAGTGCCGCTCCTGGGGGCGGGACGCCTCTGGGGGAGTATCGGGGTCTGCCGCGTGGCTCGCGGACCGGTTGCATCCCCCGTGTCCGGCCCCTACAATTCAACTCCGTCGGCGCACATTGGAGCGGCACAGGTGGATCGAGTCCTTCGCCAGTTCTCGAGCTTTGCGGAGGCCGAGGAGGCCGATCTCAGGGAGTGGCTGGCGCTCTCGGGCGATGAGCGGCTCTGGATCGGCGAGCAGATGCGTGAGGAGGCCTTCTGTCGTGGGCGTCGAGGACTTCAAAAAGTTCTTGAGATTGCTGAACGCCAGGAGGATTGAGTACCTCCTCATCGGCGGGGCTGCGTACAACTTCCACGCGCCTCCCCGGGCGACGAAGGACCTTGATCTCTGGGTGCGTCCGACCCGGGAAAACCTGACCCGCCTCGTAGACGCGATTCGAGAGTTCGGGTTCCCGACGGCCGATCTTCGTGTCGACGAGCTCGTTCGCAAGCGCCAGGTCCTCATGCTCGGGAGGGTGCCCTATCGCCTCGACCTCCTGACATCGCCGGCCGGGCTTCAGTGGGCCTCCTCGTGGCGGCGGCGCGTGGCCGGCAAGTACGACGGCGTCCCGATCGCCATCCTCTCCCTGCGTGACCTCATCGCGGCGAAACGTGCGGCGGGGAGACCGCGCGACCTGGTCGACGTGGATGTCCTCGCTCGAATCGCCCTCCAGCGCCCCCGTCGACCCGGGCGCCGCCCCGCCCCGTGACCAGCAGGGACGGACTGTACACATCGAACCAGCATTCCATCGGCTCGAGTTCTCGCAGGATCTCTCGCCAGAGGGTGTCGTCTCGCTCTCCGTCTTCGAAGTAGACGCGGAAGGTGTAGTTCCCGGCGTCATCGGACACACGCGTTACGACGAGGGCACCTTGGGCAGACCCCACGACCTTGACCTCATCGCCCAGGTTGAGGTCATCGGCGAACACGGGCACAGCGCAGACGCGGACCTTGTCGAGGGCGAGCCGGATTCCTACCAGGCCCTCCCACCGCTCTACGCCGTCAGGCGCCTTGTCCAGAGGGGCCCACACGGTGCAGTCCTCGACCCTCGCCTCCGGATGGACGATGAAGGTCCTAGCCTGATAGCGGCTGGCCTTGCTGGGATGCTCGAGGTACTGGGGCCCGGATGATCCGCCACGCTTCATGCCCGGAGCGTAGCGCCGCGGGGTGGATGGGCGCAAGCGCGGAACAGCCCGCAGGTGCGGTGCGCGAGCGTGACCGCGGTCAGGAACGGCCGCGGGGGAGACGCGCGCCGCCGAGCGCCCCTCGTGCCTCTCCGTGGATGCAGCCCTCTGTGTCCTGGTAGCGCCCCATCGGTTCCTTCTTGGGACGGGGAGTCACTTCACGGGCCAGGGCCTGGATCACGGCATGTCTTGGGTCATCCCTGGCGGCTTTTCCTTCCGGTGGGCCGGGGGACTCGATAGGCTGGCGGCGTTGAAGGGAGGGCACGATGGAAGGCTCACGATCCACCGGAAAGGGGACCAAGGCCGCGCAGGCGGGCACGGGGGCTGTCTACACGCTCAGCGTGACGCTCGTCGACGGGCCCGTACGCGACGCGTTCCGCGAGAAGAACCCCGTGATCTCGCGCACGATCGAGATCCAGGGCGATCAGGACCTCGACGATCTGCACTGGGCGATCAAGCAGGCCTTCGATTGGGACGACGACCACTGCTGGGAGTTCCAGATCGGGGGGACCCGGCCGCAGGCCCGCAAGGCCATTCGCTATGGCCTGGAGGAAGACGACGGGGGCCCCTGGGGAGCCCCCGTTCGCTTGGCGGAGGACGCAATCATCGGGTCCCTCGGCCTTCGTACCCGCAGCCGCTTCTTCTACTGGTACGACTTCGGCGCGAGTTGGTGGCACGAGATTCGGGTCACGAAGACCGACCACCTGTCGCGCGAGGCGGACCTCCCGCGCGTCATCGCGCGCGTGGGCGACAACCCGCCGCAGTACCCCGACTCCGAGGACGAAGAGTAGGTCGTCCCCGCCGTTGACTCCGGGACGCGCGGCGTGGGAACATCCTCCCAGGCATCAGCAGGGGAGGAGAACATGTCGACGACGAGGAAGACCCTGGCGGCCATCGCGGCCCTGACGGCGTTCGTCGCGTGCGAGGCGTGGCGGGAGGCCGCCGCGGACGACTCGCGCGAGCCGTCGCCATGCCAGATGACCAACCTCATCAACGGCTTCATCTGCTCCAAGTGCTCCGACTACCTCGCCCCCGCCGAGCTGGCGAAGTCCGAAGACGGCAAGACCAAGGTCTGCCCGAAGGACGGCGGGGAGGTCGCCAAGGCGCTCTTCTGCGTGATGGACGGGTACAAGTGCCCGACCTGCGGCCTCCACGATCGGAAGCCCGCGAAGTGCAAGAAGTGCGGCAAGGCGCTCGAGAAGGTCACCACGCGCGCGAAGATCTTCTACCGCTGCACCAAGTGCAAGAAGAACGTCGACGACAAGCCGCGCAACAACCTCTGCGCCGACTGCGGGGCCCAGCTCAAGCAGTGGTGCGCACGGAGCGGCACCTTCCCCCACGGCAGCGACCCGACGAACACGCTGGGCAACGTGCGATAGGCGCGGGCCCGGCCCCCGTCCGCTCTACCGCCCGGGCGCGAGCGGCGCGCCGTCCGTCGACCGCGCGGCCGCGTGCATCACGATCCGCGCGCAGGCCTCCGCGTCCGAGAGCGCCTCGTGGTGGCGGAGCGCGATGCCCAGGTGAGCGCACACGGTGGGGAGGTTCGCACGGCGCAGCCTCCACGTCCGACGCGCGAGCGTTACGGTGCACAGGAACGGCTGCGGGGGAGGGGAGAGGCGCGCCGCCGCGCAGCACTCCGCGAGCACCCGCTCGTCGAAGCGCGCATTGTGCGCCGCGAGGAACTCCACGCCGTCGAGGATCCTCGCGACCCGCGGCCAGACCTCCGCAAACGCGCCCTTCTCCGCGACGTCCGCCCACGTGATCCCATGGATGTGCGTCCACTCGAACGCGTGCCGAGGCGGACGGATCAGCTCGTGGACGCGGCCGACGATCTTCCCCTGCTCGACCCGCACCAGCCCCACGGCGCACGCGCTATCGAAGCCGCGATCGGCCGTTTCGAAGTCGATCGCGACGAACGAGGCCGCCTCCAGTCGGGCGCTGCTCGGTTGCATCCGTCGGGTCCTTTCCGTTCGTGTGGAAGCCTCACCTCTACGCGGACGGGTCGGGCTGCGTGCGCCGCGTTCGCGAGGCCGACTCCACGGCCGCGACCGCCGCGTCCCTTGCCGCCGCGGGGTCGATCCGCGCCGCCGCGTCGCGGGCCGCAAGGGCGACCGCCGGGTCCGAGAGTACCCGATCGAGGACCCTCACCGCACGCTTCAGCGTCCACCTGGAGAGCGGGACACACCCGCCTGCGCCCAGGTCCTCGACCCGCGACGCGTTGTCCCTCTGGTCGAACCCCATCGGGACCGCCACCTGAGGCACCCCCGCCGCCAGCCCCTGCGCCACCGATCCGATCCCCCCATGCGTGACGAAGGCCGCCGATCGCGGTACCACTCGGCTGAACGGGACGTAGCTCGTGTGGCGGACGTCGGGGCCCGTGAGCCCCTCCACGGAGCGCGGCTCGACGGTGACCAGCAGAGCCCGCCGCGAGAGGGCCCGCGCCGCGGAGGCTGCCACCTCGAAGAACCGTCGCGCGTGCAGGTTCGAGGAGCCGTGCGTGAAGACGATGGGGGCGCTGCCGGCCAGGATCCACGCCTCGAGGTCCGCGTCGACCGGTCGCTGCGTCCCCTCGTCGAAGAGCGGGAACCCCGCGAAGCGCACGACGGGCCAGTCCGGTTGGCGCGGCCCGAACCACTCCGGGAAAAGGGCGAGGACGACGTCCCCGCGGTGGATCCACTCCTGGAAGGGGCGCCGCACCGGCGCAAGGCCGTGTCGGGTCCGTTCCGCGTTCAGAGTGGGGCAGATCGACGGGTCGACGATGCGGTCGCCCAGCCAGAACCAGAAGCGCTTCCACCACCGCGGCGAGGCGTCCGGCGCCCACACCCCGGGGAACCTGGGCGCACGCCAGGCGGAGCGGAACAGCGACGGCGCGAGGTGCGCGACCACGAGCGGCGTGTTGGTGATCTCCGCCGCGCAGCGCGAGGCGAACCCGAGCGTGGACGCGAGCAGCACCGTGTCGTCGGGCCGGGCCCGGACCCGCTCGAGGATCAGGTCGAGCGTTCGCGGGAAGCCGAGCTCCATGACCCACCCGAGCACTTTCTTCGGCCCGCGCACCGGATCCCAGAGATCGGGGTCCCCGGTCACGCGGCGGTACCCCTCCGCGTCCGACGAGGCCAGGAAGGTCAGCGAGGCGCGCTCCACCGCCGGACGGAAGACCTCGTTCGCAAGCAGCGTGACGCCATGTCCCCGCGCGGCGAGCGCGGCGCCCACCCCGATGAACGGATGGACGTCCCCCGCGCTCCCGATGGCCTCGATCACGAAGTGCATCAACTCGGCTCTCCCGACCCCCTCGCGTTTTCTACCAGAGGGGCCGGCGGACGGCGAGCCTTGCGGAGGGATCCGGGGACCGGCTTGATCCCGGCAGGCCGCACTGGTACGTTCGGAGCCCGTCGAAAGGAAGAGGATGGCAGACGAGCCCCGCCACGAGAGCCCGCTCGAGAAGCTGCGCGACCAGGCCCTCGCAGGGGAGGTCCCGACGGACGACGTCGCGAGGGCCCTCGAGGGCCGCGCGTCGGACCCTTCGAGCGACGCCACGGTCCAACGGCCCGCGGGCGGCTCCGATCCGACCGTCGCCTCTTCCTCGCCTCCGCTGCCGCCGGCGCCCGAGGCCGTGGCGCCCGAGGGGAAGCCCTTCGGCCGCTACCGGCTCGTCGGCGAGTTGGGCCACGGCGGGATGGGGGTCGTCTGGAAGGCGTACGACACGCAGCTCCGTCGCATCGTCGCGCTCAAGGGGCTGATCGCCGGCGAGTTCGCCGACGAGGCGCAGATCGAGCGCTTCACACGCGAGGCCCGCGCGGCCGCGCGCCTCTCCCACCCGGGCATCGTCCCCGTCTACGACGTCGGCGAATTCGAGGGATACCACTACTTCACGACCGAGTACATCGAGGGGAGTCCCCTGGACAAGGTCATGGAGCAGCCCGTGGCCGTCCGCCAGGCCCTCGAGTGGGTGAAGGCCATCGGCGAGGCGCTCCACTGCGCACACCTCCAGGGGGTCGTCCACCGCGACGTGAAGCCGGGAAACGTCCTGATCGACGGGGCCGGCCGGCCGCATGTCATGGACTTCGGTCTCGCCAAGCAAGTCGAGCAGGAGGGATCGGGCCCGGTCCTCACCCTCTCGGGCGACCTCCTCGGCACGCCGCGCTACATGAGCCCCGAGCAGACGCGCGGGGCGGCGGGGGTCGGCCCCGCGAGCGACCAGTTCTCCCTCGGCGTCGTCTTGTACGAACTCCTCACGGGCCGGGCCGCGTTCGACGGGACGAGCATGCGGGATCTCCTGAACGCGATCGCTGAGCGGGACCCCGTACGGCCGACTGAATTGAACGCACGGATCCACCGCGACATCGAGACGATCTGCCTCAAGGCCCTCGAGAAGGACCCCGCGCGCCGTTACGCCTCCCTCGCCGACCTGGCAGCCGACATCGGCGCCTACCTCGCGGGAGAGCCGATCGCCGCGAGGCCCGTGTCGGGCATCGAGAGGCTGCTGCGACTCACGGCCCGTCACCAGGCCATCGTGGGGCTCTCCGCGGCCGGGGTCGTCCTCGGCGGGGTCGCGCTCGTGTACGCCCTCTCCGCGAGGGAAGCCGGGAGGGAGAAGGACGCGGCGAGGGTGGGCGAGGCCGCCGCGGTCGCGCGCCTGGAAAAGGCGCAGGCCGTCTCGAAGGTCTTCGGCCGCTGGGCGCTCCTCTCCGACACCCTGGCCGAGATGGAGGGTGCGTTCTACGACGCCTCCCTCTCGACCGACGGGAAGCGAAAAAGGGCAGCCGAGCCTTGGAAGCAGGTCGAGAAGTTCATCCGCGAGACCCCGCCGGATACGGGCTCACAGGCGACGATGAACGCCCTCCTCGGCTGGGCGAGGCGTCTCGCGGGCGAGGAGGCGGAGGGGATCCAGGCGATGCGCGAGGCCGCGCTGGCCGATCCCGAGGTGCCGTACGGGGCGCTGCTCGAGGCCCTCGTCCTGTTCTCCGAGTACGCCGAGCGTCTGAGGCTCCCGGAGGTCGCCTCTTCAGAGGCGGAGGTCCAGGTCGGACTCCCGGTTCCCGAGGACCCCGCCTTGGCCGCGATCCGCGCGCGGATGGAGTTGCTCCTCTCGAAGGCGGCCGCCTCGCCTGTCTGGGGATCGCAGGTCGCCGAGGCCTTCCGCGCGGCCGTCCGAGGGATTCAGGCGATGCAGTCGGCGCGCTACGAGGAGGCCGATGAGGCCCTGACGGAGGCGCTCGCCGCCCAGGACCTGAGGTGCTTTCAGACGGGCCTGTACGTCGCGCGCGCCGAGGCCCGCTTCTGCCGCGGCGACTTCGCGGCTGCACGCAAGGACCTCGATGAGGCCCTCCGCGTGCGCCCGAGGCACCCCGCGATGCTGCGCCTCTCGTCCGACTTCCAGACCGCGCAGGCCGTGCACATCGCGGCGGCGGGCGGGGATCCTCGTCCACTCCTGCGGCAGGCGATCGCCGACGCGGAGCGCGCGATCGTGCTGCTCCCAGGGTTCGACGAGGCGCGGGAGCGGATCGGCCTCGCGCACCTGGCCATGGGAGAGGCGATGGCTGCCCGCGGGGAGGACCCGAGGGAGGAGTATCGCGCGGGAATCGCCGCCTTCGAGGAGGCGCGGGGGCATGGGTACAGGCCCGCTCACATGCGGTTGGCGCTCGGGTCCGCGCACACCTCGCAGGGCGAGGCTGAGGCCGCGCGAGGCCTCGATCCGCTGCCGTCGTACGCGAAGGCGATCGAGCACCTCGACGCCGTCGTGCGCGAGCTCCCAGACCTCGCCGCAGGGTACAACAACCGCGGGCTTGCCTGGCTCGAGCGCGCCCACGCTGAGCGGGATCATGGGATGGAGCCGTTTGCCTCGCTTGAGAGGGCGATCGCGGACTTCTCGGAGGCCCTGGAGCGAGACCCTGACATCGTCGCCGCGTGGATGAACCGGGGCGGCGCCCTCGTGGACCGGGGGAACGCCGAGTCGGAGCGGGGGCGCGACGCGGGCGCGACTTTCGACCTCGCCGCTGCGGACTACACGGAGTCGCTCACTCGCGCGCCCGCGTACTTCCGCGCCTGGGTCGGCCGCGGCGACGCCCGCCGCCTCTACGCGGACGCCGAGCTTGCACGAGGCGGCGACCCGGGCCCGGGGTACGGGGCGGCCCTCGCGGACTTCGCGGAGGCGCTCGCCCGGAAGCCGAAGGATCCCGACGCCCTTTGCCAGCGCGCGACGGCCTTGCTGTGCCGGTCGCATTGGAAGGGGAGCCAGGGCAAGGACCCGCTGGAGGACCTGGGGCGGGCGATCGAGGACCTGGACGAGGCCATCGCGGGCAGGCCTGACTCGTTCCTGGCGTACAACCTCCTGGGGGCCTCTTGCGGGGAACTGGCCACGGTCCAGGCGGGACGATCCGAGGACGGGACCGCGAACCTGCGGAAGGCGATTGAGGCGTTTGGCGGGGCGATCCGGTGCAAGCCGGACTCCTTCCAGGCGTATGCCAATCGGGCGCGGGCCCATGCCCTGCTTGCGCAGGTGGAGGCCGAGCGGGGAGGGGAGGCCGCCGGCCCATACGACCGCGCGTTCGCCGATTTCGCCGAGGCGATCCGCCTGAACCCCTCGGTCTTCCTGGCGTACTACCAGCGCGGTCTCGCGAGGATCGCGCGCGGGAACCTCGAGAACCGGAACGGGAAGGACTCGCGGCCGTTCTTCGACCTGGCGGCCGAGGACCTGAAGGCCGCGGCCGCGCGAAACCCCGGCCTATGGGAGGCCTACTCCTGCCTCGGGCAGCTCTGGGAGCAACTTGGCGAGCCGGACCGGGCCGTGGAGGCGTACGAGCGCGCCGTACGCATCGCAGGCGACGCCCAGCCCGAGCTGCGGGACGCGCTCGCCCGCGCCCGCGCGGCCGCCGGGGAGAGATAGCCCGAGCCCGTGCGACCCCTCGACGGATCCAGTGCGCGGTTGATGGAACCACAGTGTCCGCGGTAGAATCTCCCACAATTGGAGAAGCGAAACGGAATGGACGCGCTCAAGCTCAAGGTGGGGCCCGCGGACCGCGGCCGCAGGATGACCCTCGACGAATTTGCCGAGGCCGAGGGACTGCCGGGGTACATCTACGAGCTGGCAGGGGGGGTGATCCAGGTGGTTGACATTCCGGGAATTTCGTACGGCCAGGTCCTCTTGGACTTCGATCGGCAGGTGATTCCCTGGGACGTAGCGCACGTTGGTGTCATCCACTACTACGGCTCTGGAGACCAGTGCGTCATCCGCCTGCCCGGCCTCCAGTGCGAGCGCCACCCCGACCGCTCTTTCTATCTGTCACCCGCCCCCGCCGGCGAGCAGCCCTGGATCCGGTGGATCCCCGACATTGTTCTCGAGGTGGTCTCCTCCGGCGGCGCGGCGTAGGTCCGACAGGGGCGACCTCGGGATGAGGCTCCGCCTCGGCTACTTCGTGAACTCCGCCTTGTGCGCCTCGTACCAGGCGCGCCACGCCGCGATTGCCTCGGTCCGCTTCGCGCGGTCGGGCTCCAGGCCGTCGTAGGGCAGTTCCTGCGCTGTGATCTTGCGCAGGACGTCGATCGCCAGGTGCGTGGCGGAGGGGACCGTGAAGGACCCCTCGATGTGCGCGAACGACTGGCTCTGGTCGTCCGCGTCCAGTAGCTCGACGAGGAGCGGCACGAGGCGCCTGTCGCCGTTCTCCTCGAGCCCCCGCTGGACCGACATCAGGTCGTTGTAGAGCGGCGCCGCATCCCCCGTGCAGCCGCCCGTCATCTCGCCGCGCAGCGCCGCACGCGTGGAGTGAACCCAGGCGAGCAGCGCCGTGCCGGCGCCGAGCGACCGCTGCGCCGTGAACGCGCGCAGGAGGTCGTTGCTCTGGAAGGGCGACTTCAGCGCCCCCGTGATGAGGCTCGCATAGAACGGCCCCAGCTCGTCCAGCCCCGGCGCGTCTTTCGAGGCCGCGGAAGGGACCAGCGCCTCGAGCAGCCCCGGCGTCACGCCGCCGCCGAGCGGCGGATACGACGTCCAGCCCCCCTTCGATTCGATCGATGTACGCACGCGGGCGACGACCCTCTCCAGCACGCCCACCGCCGACGAGCCCCGGGTCGCGAGCGTCCGCACCGAGTCGAAGGCGCAGCGGCACTCCGTGGCGTCCTGTTGGTGCGTCGCCCACTCCGCGTGGAACGCGTGGACCCACGGCGACAGGTCGGCAACGAGCTCCGGCGGGATCGCCTCGAAGAGGGCGCGCTCGTCCTTGATCGCCGAGAGCAGCCCCTCCAGCCGCGTGCGGAGCTCGGGGTCCTTGGTCTGCGCCAGCTCGGCCTTCAGCGCCTGCTCGGGCGCCGTGGCGAGTCGCTCAAGCTCCCGCTGCGCCTCGTCGCGCGCCGCGGCGTCGTTCGCGCCGAGTTGCGAGGCGAGCTGCCGCATCCGCTCCTCGTCGGCGGCAAGAGCCAGGAGAGCCATCGAGAGGAAGAGCGTGAGCGTGCGCATCAGCATTTCTCGTGTTGAAGCTTGGTGACGGGCTCCTCGATCGGCACGCGGTACTTTCCGCTCCAGCAGGCCGTGCAGTAGTGGTCCGCGGGGTTCGACACCGTCGAGAGCATCGCCTCCTCGGAGAGGTACCCGAGCGAGTCGACGCCGAGCGACGTGCGGATCTGGTCGACGGTCTGGTTGCTCGCGATCAGCTCCCCAGGCGTCGGAAAGTCGATCCCGTAGTAGCAGGGCCAGCGCGTCGGCGGGCAGGAGATCCGCATGTGGACCTCCGCCGCCCCCGCATCGCGGAGGCTTCGCATGAGCCTGCGGCACGTCGTCCCGCGAATGATCGAGTCGTCCACGACCACGACCCGCCTCCCGCCGACCACCTCGCGGACCGGCGTCAGCTTGATTTGCACGTCCTCGCCGCGCTGCTCGGGCGACGGCGAGATGAAGGTCCTCCCGACGTAGTGGTTCCGGATGAACCCGTGCTCGAGCGGCAGGCCGCTGACGTGGGAGTACCCGAGTGCGGCGCTGTTCCCGCTGTCGGGAATCGGGATGACGATGTCGGCCTGCGCGGGGTGCTCCTCCGCCAGCCGCTCGCCTAGCTTCCTCCTCACGACGTGCACCGGGTCGCCGAAGATGCGGCTGTCGGGGCGCGCGAAGTAGACGTGCTCGAAGATGCAGTGCGCCGGCTTCACCCCCTCCGAGAAGCGGCGGCTCTCGAGGCCGCCCTCGTGGAGCCTGATCAGCTCGCCCGGCTCGACGTCGCGGACGTACGTCGCCTTCACCAGCTCGAGCGCGCAGGTCTCGCTCGCGACAACGTAGGCGTCTCCGAGCTTCCCCAGGCAGAGCGGGCGGAAGCCCCACGGGTCCCGCACCGCGACGATCTCCTTCGGCGAGAGGAAGAGGAGCGAGAAGGCCCCGCGGAGCCTCTGGCAGACCTGCGCCATCCCCTCGAGCCCGCCGGGGTGCTCGGGGCGCGCAAGGAGATGGAGGACCACCTCGCTGTCGCACGTCGTCTGGAAGATCGAGCCCTGCTGCTCCAGATCGCGCCTCAGCGTCCCGCTGTTGACGAGGTTCCCGTTGTGCGCGACGGCGATCGGTCCGCGGAAGCAGTCGACGACGATCGGCTGCGCGTTCTGCAGGTTGCTCGACCCCGTCGTGGAGTACCGGACGTGCCCGATCGCGACGGGGTTCCTCAGCTTCGCGATCTGCTCCGGCTGGAAGACCTCGCCGACGAGGCCCATGCCCTTGTACTGGACGATCTTCTTCCCGTCGGTCGAGGCGATCCCCGCGCTCTCCTGTCCGCGGTGCTGGAGGGCCCAGAGCCCGTAGAAGGTCTTCTCGACCGCCTGCGGGTGGCCGTAGATGCCGAACAGGCCGCACGCCTCCTTGGCCTTGCGGGCCAGCAAGCCCGCTTCGCGGGTCATCGTGCGACCTCCGCCTTCGATGAGGAGTCGAACTTCGCCAGCTCCGCGCGGGCCTCCTCGGCCCATTTGCGCGCGGAGTCGACGGCGAGGCAGGTCTTCCAGTGCCGCCGCGCCTCGATCCACTTCAGCTCCGCGGCGGCGACGTTGCCGAGGTGGAAGTGCCCATCGGGGTCCTCGCGGTCGAGGAGGACGAGTCGCCGGTAGGCGGCCCTTGCGCCCAGGAGGTCGCCGGCGAGGAACTTCGTGAGCCCCTCGCGGAGGGCCTCGTCCTTGAGCGGTCGGAGGGCGGCGCGGTGGCGCCAGATGGCCAGGCGCCAGAGGTCGGCGACGGCGAAGAGCCACACGATCGCCGCCGCGGTGCCGCACCCGGGGGCGACGTACCCCGTCGCGAGCGCGGGCCAGGCGACGAAGGAGAGGACGGCGAAGTTCGCGAAGAGGGCGAAGAAGAGGAAGAAGACGTACCCGCGGAGGGCCTTCCCGAGGACGATGTGGCCCCATCCTGGCACGACCCCGAAGGGGATCGAGAGGTAACGGAGCCACCTCGACGGCTCGGCGCTGGCGGTCAGGGATGTCATCGCGTGTAGGGTCCGCTCCGGGAAGCGGGTATTATAGCCGGGGCGTCGCCCGGTAGGAATGGAGACGCGCGGCGGTCCGATGAGGCCGCCGCGTCGTCGAAGAGGAACAGCATCCCCGCGCCCGCAGGTGCGCTACTCCCAGCGTTGCAGGTTCCCGACGTGGAGGTCGAAGAGGTCCACGCCCGAGGCCTGGAACCGACGGAAGGCCGCCGGCTCCGCATCCCGTTCGATGGCGCGGAGCATCCGCGCCTTGACGACCTCGATCCGCGAGATGTACGTCCCGCCGCCCGGGGCCGGTTCGGAGAGGGCCTCCATCAGCGTTTCCGGGCACGTGAACATCTCGAGGAGCGGGACGCTGCCGTCCGATCGCGGCACCGCGAGCAGGTTCAGCATCTCGACCTGTCCGCGCGCGATCGCCTCCCGCACCCGCTCCGACGCACCGTCGGGGATCGACACCTCGCGGCGAAGCCACTCGAAGGTCGGCTTGCCGCACGGGCACCGTCCGGCAGCGGGGTCCGTCTCGCCGTGCTTCCCGCAGTCCCCGTCCTCCTCGCAGGAGTCCGCGTCCCCTCGCGCCTTTCCTGGGACGGCCTCCGCGCCCTGCGCGAGGCGGTGCTCGAGGATTGCGACGACGCGGGGGTTGAGGAGCCAGTGGCCGGCCTTGCTCAGTCCCCCGAAGCGGGCGAAGAACGAGGTCACCTCCGCGAACTCCTCCTGCAGGTCGGTGAACCGCGCAAGGACCTCCTTCGCGATGGCCGGGCGCTCCATCGCAAACTCGGCGTCCGTGATCGACCGGGCCCGATCCAGGAGGGCGCGCAGCCGCGCCCGCTCGGCGACCTGCTCCTCCGACGACAGGCGCAGGGAGGGCTGCCACTCCTCGATCATCTTGCCGAGGAGGGGCCCCACGATCGCCTCGTACGCCTTCGTCGGCATGTTCCGCAGGTGCTCGACGTGCATCTCGACGTCGGCATGGTCCCCCGCGGACTGTCCGGCGCGGACCGGGTCCTTCAGGTTCTTCGGCGGGATGATGCACGGATTGAACTCGCGCACGACCTCGATCTGCTCGGGAGAGAGGACCCTGCCCAGATCGCGGTCCAGCCCCCGCAGCCGTTCCTCGTAGGCGTGCTTGATCCCCTTCATCGCGTTCTCGGCCGCGACGACCTTCTCTCCGCAGCGCGGGGGGATCTGCGCGTCCGTCGTCCGGAGCGTCTCGCGCAGCTCCGCGAGCGCGTCGCGAAAGGCGGCGACCTCCGCCTCGTGCTCGGCGAGCGTCTCCGCACGGAGGTCCCGGACCTCGCGCGCGAGGGCGAGCAGCCGACGTGACTGGTCCCTGGTGAGGTGGAGCCCGTTGATCAGGTTGAGGATCCCGATCTCGTGCGTCAACCCCTCGGCCTCCCCGGCGGCCCGTGCGGGGGCGCCCGGAAGCGACGGGAAGTCGTTCATCCAGTCTTCCTGCGCAAGGGCGCAGGCGGCCGATCCAACGAGTGCGATCCCGACGAGCATCCAACGCGACATGGTTCACCTCCATCTGGGAGGAATACACGTACCACGGCGTTCTGGTTTCACAACTCGTTTCGATGCCAGGGAATCGGACCGCCCTTGCCTGATTGTGCGATGACCCGCCCTCCTCGAGGGCGGCCTCCATGGCGATCAACGCCTCGGGGCGCCGACGGCGCCCGGTTTTGCGTGCGTCCCCTCCCGTGGACGGGATAGGCTGGGCGCCATTCGTGAGCCCCGCCGACGGAGGACAGGTCATGAAGCCGCTCGGCGCCATCCTGTGCATCGTGCTCTGCTGCGGACCGGCTGCCCGCGCGGAGGAGCCGCCCTCGAAGGAGGGCCAGGTCCGTCTCGCGGAATTCGACTACCTGTGGCAGACGGCCCGCGACTGGTGCGACCCCGGAATGCTCGAGGCGAAGGGCGTCGACTGGGACGCAGTCCGCGCGACGCTCCGGCCGCGCGTCGCCGCGGCGAAGTCCGAGACCGACTTCCTGCGTCTCTGCAGCGAGGCCCTCGCCGGCCTGCGCGACACGCACGCGTACCTCCAACCGGCCGACGAGGGCGTCGATCTCCACGGAGACGTCTATGCGGGGATGTTCCACCCCGGCGTGACGTTCGCGGAGTGCGTCGGCAAGCGCGTGGCCGTCCACACGGTCCTTCCGGGTTCCCCCGCCGACAAGGCGGGCCTGAAGCGCGGCATGGTGGTCTCCCGGGTGGACGGCAAGGAGGCCTTCTCCCTGGCCGAGGCACGCGCCCGGGAGAAGTGGGAGCGCGAGCAGGGGGACTCGAGCTCGCGATGCATCCGCCACGCCGCCTTCTGGCAGCTCGCCTTCGGCGAGGAGGGGACCAAGGTCCAGATCGAGGCCAAGGGGAAGCGGTACACGCTGAAGCGCGAGATGCCGTTCGGCGGGTTGTACCTCATCTGCCGCCTCCAGGACGGCGAGATCATGGCGCGATGCGAGGTCGACGGGGAGTGCTTCACGACCACGCTCGATCGCCGCTACGGCTACCTCTGCATCAACAAGTTCAACGCGGGAGACCCCCAGGCGGCCCTCAACCGATTCCTGACGTCAAAGGAGATCCGCGGCGTGGTCATCGACGTCCGGGACAACCCCGGGGGCGGAGCCGGCGAGCCCTGGAAGCTCGCCGACTACGACAAGCCCGTCGTCGTGATCGCGTGCGAGGCCACGACGAGCGCCGCGGAGCACTTCCTCACCTGGTTCGGGTTCGGCGAGGCGAACCCCTCGGGGCATCCGAACCTCATGATCGTCGGACGGACGACGCACGGCGCCTCCGGGAGCAAGAGCCTCTCCACCGTGCCCAGCCGTCGGTTCAGCTTCTGGTTCACGTACGCCGGGGGCAAGGGCCTGATCAACGCCGGGCCGAACGGGGAGGTCGAGTTCCACGGCGTCAGCCCGGACGAGGAGGTCCTCTTCGACCCGGTCGACCTCGCCCGGGGCGAGGACACGATGATCAAGAGGGCGGTCAGGCTCCTGGACGAGAAGCTGTCCAAGAAGGGCGCGTGGCCGTCGCACCGGATCTTCCCGCGCGAGCGCTACGAGCCGGTGGCGATCATGAACATGTCGCCGAAGCAGCCCCCCGTCGGTCCCAAGGGGAGATAGGGCGGGGTCGCTGTGGGGTCCCCGACGATCCCCGTCCCTCCAGGAGTCCGTCCCGCTTGCGCCAATCTTCTCGGCATCCCCTCCGCCGGGTGATACAAGATTTCCCCCCGAGAGGTGCGGCATGAACGAGTCGACGCGCATGCGGATCGAGGACCTCACCCGTCGCGGGGCGCTGCGTCCCGGGGAAGCGGCCGAATTGGAGGCCCTCTCCGACGAGGAGGCAGAGACACGGCTTGCGGACCTCACCCGCGTGCTGCTCCATCGCGCCCCCGCGGGCTCGGCCCCCACGATCATCCCGGGGGAACTCAGCGACACCCAGACCCATCTCGGCGCCCTGGCGAGGAAGGATCTCGGCCCCTATCTCCTGATCCGAGAGCTGGGTCGCGGCGGAATGGGCGTCGTCTACCTCGCGGAGGAGCGCGACCTGCACCGCAGGGTCGCGCTCAAGATCCTGGCGCAAGGGATCGCGAGCGACACGGAGGCGCTCGAGCGGTTCCGACGCGAGGCCTCGGCGTGCGCCCGCCTCGAGCACCCGAACGTCGTCGCCGTCCATGGCATGGGCGAGGCCGACGGCTGCCACTACTACGCGATGGAGTACGTCGAGGGGAGACCGTTGAGCGAGGTGATCGATCGCGAGCGCGTCCCGGCCGAGCGCGCGGTCTTCCTCGCGATGCAGGCCGCGCGGGGCCTCGGGCACGCGCACGACCGCGGCGTGGTCCACCGCGACGTGAAGCCGCACAACCTCCTGGTCATGCGTCGCCTCTCCCGCGACGCGCAGGAACCACGCTCGCGTCGAGCCCGGGCCGCCTCCACGCCCGTCGCCGAGGGAGAAGAGCTCGTCAAGGTCGCCGACTTCGGGCTCGCCCGCATGGAAGGGAGCCGCTCGCTCACGGTGAGCGGGGACATCATGGGGACGCCCGCGTACATGTCCCCCGAGCAGGCCCGCGGCGCGCGACTCGAGATCGGTCCGGCGACGGACGTCTACTCGCTCGGCGCGACGTTGTACGAGATGCTCGTCGGGCATCCTCCGTTCCAGTCGGACGAGGTCGCCGCCCTCCTGCGGCAGATCGACCTCGTTGAACCGACGCCGCCGCGTCGCTTCGTCCCTGCGCTCGATCACGACCTCGAGACGATCACGATGAAGTGCCTCGAGAAGGACCCCCGCCGCCGGTACGCGAACGGGAACGAGCTGGCCGACGACATGGCGCGGTGGCTCGCCGAGGAGCCCGTGTGCGCGCGACCGGTCGGGGCGTGGGAGCATGCATGGCGTCGCGCGCGGCGGAACCCGCTCGCCAGCGTTCTCGCGGCGATCCTCGTCCTCGCGGTCCTCGGCGGCGCGGTCACGCTCGCCGTCGGCGCGATCCTCCGTTCCCGCGAGATCACGCGACAGGTCGCCTCCATCGGCCGGGCCCTGGACGGAGGCGATCTCGGCGCCGCCGCAGCGGACCTCGATGCGCTCGCCGCCCTCGACCGCAAGCACCCCGAGCTCGGCCCCCTCCGCGCGAGGCTGGAGTTCACGAAGGCCCTCCGGCTCGGTCTGGACGCGAAGGGGCGGTTCGAGAGCGGGCAGGCGCAGGTCGGAAGGCTCATGAACGAGGTCTCCCGGCTCCGCGACCAGACCCAGGAGTGGGACCCGGTCTCGAAGAAGCTCCTGCTCTGGGAATCGGAGGCGGAGGAGCAGAAGGCCCGTCGCCAGGCGGGGGAGGAGCTCGACTCCGCGCTCACCTTCCTGCTCATGGCGTACCGCCTCGGCGGATCGAACGCCGAGGCCGCCGACGCGCTCGCCGGGCTCTACTGGGGGCTGTACGACGACGCCGTGGCGAGGAACAGCGAGGGCGAGATCCGCGCTTGCGAGAACAAGGTCCGCGAATTCGGGGGCCCGAAGGCGGAGGAACAGCTCCTCGGCCTGGGCGAGGTCCGCATGTCCTGTGAGCCGCCCGCCGTGCGCGTCTCCCTCTTCCGCTACGAGAACACGCCCGAGGGCGTCCTCTTCCCCATGCCGTACGATCCTCGGGCGCAGCGCATCGTGGAGGTCCCAAGGCCGCCGATCGACCCGGTCCCGGCCGAAGAGGTCGAATGGCTCGAACCGCACATCGATTTTCCACGCGCCGAACAGGCCGCATCGGACGCCGCCCGGCTGCTGGAGGCGGGCCGCCGCGAGGACGCCGAGAGGAAGCTGCGCGAGGCCGTGGCCTTCGACGCGAAGCACCTCGCGTCCCGGTGGAACCTCGCCCGCCTCCTGGCCAGTGGCGCCGCGACGCCGCAGCGGATCGACGAGGCGCTCCAGCATCTCGAGTGCGCGGTCGCGCTCGGCGAGGAACTCTCGATGATCGAGGCGGAGCCGCTCTTCACGTCGTTGAAGGGGAATCCGCGGTTCGACACGCTGCCCGACGTGTTCGCGGGGAGGATCCCGCCGCGGCACGTCCTCGTGATCGACGTCCCGCAGAACAGCCTGGCCGCGGACCTGGGGGTCCGGCCCGGCGACGTGCTCCTCTCATGGAACGGGGCCCGGATCGAGACGGCCGCGGATGCGAAGGCGGCCGTCGCGGGGCTGGGGGCGGCCGCGGAGGTCGAGGCCCGCGTCCTGCGGGGTGGCGAGGAGAGGACGCTGCGGGCGAAGGCGCGCGAGCCCTTCGGATTCACGCTGACGGCGCGCGACTTCCATGCGGCGTTCCCCACGCGACGCGTGATCGAGGTCCGCGACGGAACGGCGTTCCCGCTCTCCCGCCGGGAGGAGAACCGGATCGCGACGGGACCGGGCGGGGAGGTCGCACTTGCGCTGCGGCCAGGGTCGTACCTGCTCCTGTTCGAGAAGGAGGGCTGCCTCGAGGCGCGCTGCCCGATCTCCCTCGACCGGCCCGGTCGACCGGGGGGCCGTTCGACGTGGGAGGGGAAGGTGCGCCTCCTCGGCGCGTCCGACTTCCCGACCGGGATCGTCCACGTCCCGGCGGGGGCGTTCCGGATGGGCGGGGACGCCGAGGCCCGCCAGCGGCTCAAGCAGGAGACGTCGGGGGAATGGGTGGAGTTGGACGACTTCCTGATGGCGCGATACCCGGTCTGCAACCGGGAGTGGCTCGAGTTCCTGAACGACCCCGCGGTGGGGGATCAGGTCGGGACGGACGGGAGCCTGCGGCTGGTGCCTCGTCAAACCGAGAACACGAATGCGTGGTTTCATCGCGACGCGAAGGGGATCTTCCATCCGGCGGAGCCGCCGCCGCGTGCGGACCGGTCGGTGCTCAGCGTCTCGTGGGAGGACGCGAACGAGTACGTGAAATGGCTGTCGACGCGGCTGCGGGCGCGGGGGTGCCTGCCGGAGGGGTGGGAGGTCCGCCTGCCGGACGAGGAGGAGTGGGAGAAGGCGGCGAGGGGGGTGGACGGGCGGTGCTTTCCGTGGGGGAACCGCGCGGACCCCGTGTTCGCGAGGGTCGATCACTCCCGTTCCCTGGATTTCGTGCAGCCCGAGGAGCAGGGGCTGTTCCCGGCGGACGAGTCGCCGTTCGGAATCCGCGACCTGTGCGGCGGCGAGATGGAGTTCACGCGAACGGGCCTGCAGAACACGTTCGCGATCATGAAGGGCGGATGCTGGAGTTCCCCGATCCGGTATGCGCGGTGCGCGAACAATCAGCTCGCGCTGCTCCGCTCCGTCACCTCAGCCAGCGGCGTCCGCTGGGTGATCGGGCGCGCGCGGCGGTGAGTCGAAGCCCGCCCCGCGGCAGTTGATGCTCATGTCGTACGCCGCGCCGTGATAGAATCCACGCGCCCTGCCAGGCGACGACGGATGGGTCCGATGCCAAGGGAGACCGGGATCCTCGGCCCGGGGGGGGCGTCCTTCCCCGACACGCCCTGGTCCTCCATCCTCGCGCACACCCGCGGCGAGGCGACGCTCTCCACCGGGACCGTCGAGCGTCTCGCGCGCCTCTACTGGCGCCCCGTCTACTTCTGGTTCCGCTACCGCTGGCGTCGCCCCTCCGAGGATTCGAAGGACCTGACGCAGGACCTGTTCACCTCCCTCCTCTCGCGGGAGACCGCCGCGCCGCTCGACCCCGCCCGCGGGCGCCTGCGCGTCTACCTGAAGGCCGTCGCCGACAACCTCGTGCGCCACCGCGCACGCGACGCGCGGCGGCTGAAGCGCGGCGGCGGCCGCCCCGTGGTCGAACTGGGGGCGGTGGACGAGTCGAGCTTCGTCGCCCCGCATGACGAGGCCGCCTGCGAGAGCCAGTACGACGCCGAGTGGTCGAAGTGCATCGTGGATCGCGGCCTCGAGACGCTCGTCGAGCGCCTGCGCCTCTCGGGGAAGGAGGCGTACGCGGACCTGCTTCGCTTCCACGACCTCGCGCCGGGCGCCCCCCCGTCGTATGAGGAGTGCGCACGGCGGTTCCGCCTCACCGTCGACCAGGTCCGCAACCACCTGCGTTACGCCCGGTCGCTCTTGCGGGGGATTGTCCGCGAGGTCGTGGCCCAGTCGCTCGCAGACCCCGCGGACGCGGACGGCGAATACGCGCGACTTTTCGGGAGGGGCGCGACCCATGCCTGACGCGCCGGCCGGCGGCGAGGCGGACAGGCGCCTCCGCGACATCCTGGCGGACAGCGACGCGGTGACGCGCCGCGCGGGGGAGGCGGCGACCCCGTCGACGCGCGGGGTCCGCGAGGCGCGGAAGGACCCCGATCGCATCGTCGGGGAATACGTGCTCCTCCGCGAGGCCGGGCACGGCGGGATGGGGACCGTGTGGCAGGCCTGGGACGAGACGCTCCAGCGGGACGTCGCGATCAAGTTCCTCGGCGGTGCGACTGGCGCCGAGGGCCTCGACCGGGAGCGCTTCCTCCGCGAGGCGCGGACGCTCGCCCGCCTCCGCCACCCCCACATCGTGGCCGTCTACGGGTTCGGGTTTCGCGGCGAGGTCCCGTACATCGTGATGGAGTGGGTCGACGGCGTCCCGCTCGACCGGTGGGCCGACGTCGCGCGGCCCGCCGGCGAGGCGGTCGCCCTCCTGGCAGGGCCGGCTTGCTGGGTGGCGCAGGTCGCCTCCGCGCTGGAGTACGCGCACCGGCAGGGCTTCATCCACCGCGATGTGAAGCCCTCGAACATCCTGCTCGAGCGTCCCGCCGGCGGCGCCCCTCCCGTCGCCAGGCTCATCGACTTCGGGCTCGCGCGCGACGTCCTCGCGCGGCCCGGGCTCGTGACGCTCCACGGGCGCGTCGGGACGCCGTTCTACATGTCGCCCGAGCAGTTCGCGGGCGACAGCACCCACATCGGGCCTGCGGCCGACGTCTACGGCTTGGGGGCGACGCTGTACCACCTCGTCACGGGAGAGCCGCCGCGGTACGACGAGGTCGAGGGGAGGCCGCTGCTCGTCCCGCCGCGAAGGGTCCGCGCGGCCATCGATCCGCGGATCGAAGGGATCATCCTCAAGGCGATGCGACCGGACCCGTCGGAGCGCTACGGCGACATGGGCGCCCTGCGTCGCGACCTGGAGGCCTTCCTCGCGAGGGCGGGCCCGCGCCGCCGCCTGCGCCTCCTCCTCGGCGCGGCGCTCGCGGCCGCCATGGCGATCGGGGCGGTGATCGCCTGGAGGTGGCCTCGGGAGGAGAGGCCCCCCGCGCCTGCGCCGGTTCGGGACGCGGCGGGGATCGTCGCGGAGGCGGAGGCGATCTCGCAACTGTCGGAGACCTCCCGCCGCGACGCGCTCCTCGAGGAGGCCCGGGGCGCGCTCGACTGCGAGCTTGCGACGCATCCGGGGGACGCGGGGAGGCTGATCCTCCGCGCCCGGCTCCTGCGGTTGCAGGGCGACTTCGGCGACGACGCGCAGTACCTCCAGGCGATCGAGGCGCTGCGGGGCCTGACGGGCCCGGCGGCCGTGGAGGAGCGGCTCCGCGCGACGTTCCGCCTGCATCTTGCCCCGTACCCCGACTTCGTGACGGCCCCGGAGGAGGGGATCGCCGCCTGCCGCGAGGCGGAGGCGGAGGCGCGAACGACGCCCGGCGTCAGGGACGAGACGCGGGCGCTCGCGGACGCCCTGGCGGCGTACTGGAAGGACGGACCGCCCGCCGGGCTCGCGGCGGCCCGCGGCCGCGCGGGGAGCGCGGACCTACTCCTCTTCGAGGCCGCGTTGCTGAGATACGAGGGCCACCCCGACGAGTCGCCCGGCGTGCTGGCGCGGGCGGTCGAGAGGGAGCCGTTCCTCCGGGTCGGCTGGCAGCTCCTGATCGAGGCGCAGATCGATCAAGGGGACCTGTCGACGGCGAAGCAGCAGGCCCGCGCGCTCGCGGTTGCGCGCCCCGACGAGCCGCTCTGGCTCTACGATCAGGCCCTCGTGCGACTGGCAGGGCCAGCTTGCTGGGCGGTGGGCGGGGACGTGGAGGGCGCGATCGAGGACCTGCGCGCGCTGCGCGCGAGGTTCCCCGAGCACGTGCGGATCCTCGGGGACCTCGCGGTGCTCACGCTTGTGCAGGGGGACCTCGCCGCGGCGCGTCCGCTCCTGGAGGCATACGTGGGGGCGGCGGGTCGCCCGTGGGCCGGGCACGCCCACTACCACATGAACTGCCTCGAGGTGATCGAGGCCCTGCGGGGAGGTTCGGAGGACGCCCTCGCGGAGGCGGTGGCGCGGTTCGCAAGGGTCCTGACGCCCGACGAGAACGCCGGCGAGGGGTACTACTCCTGGGTCCCCGACTGGTCGGATCCGAGCACGCGCTTCGGGTTCGCGTTCCCGCTCACCGCGGGCGCTGTCCGCACCGATCCCCTCCTCGCGCCGTTGCGCGACCGGGAGGACTCCTGGGCGCCGCTGGAGAAGGTCCTCTCGCCGCCGGAGAAGTAGCCGGACCTCCGCGGGCCCCAAGGCGTCGCGGTCGTCCGCGCGGCCGGGGCAGGACCAGTGCTGGACGGGATCGGTTCCGATGCACCTGGACACGACTTCGATCGGCACGGCCGCCGGGAAACGGGCTAGAGAGAGGTGTGGGCCGAGGATGCCTCGGCAGTCGCCTTTCCCGCCTGTTCAAGGGGGCCGACCATGGCGCATCGAACCGCTGCGTTCCGGACGACCGCGATCCTCCTTCTCGCCATCGGAGTCCCAGCCCGTTCCGAGGAGCTGATCGGCCTCGACCAGGGGGGGCAGGGCCGGATCGAGACGCTCCAGCGCGCCGCCCACTCGGGCTGGGCGCGGATCCCCGCACTCTCCTCCTACCGCGAAACGAACGGCGCGACGCGTCCCGCGCAGGGCGACGTGGACGGGGACGGGCGTCTCGAGGTCGTCGTCGGAATCGACGGCGGCCCGTCGGCCGGGGGGTACGTCGCCGTTCTCGACGACGCGGAGGCCGGCCATCGGCTGATCCGGTGGCTCCGCCTGCCCGACGCCGCGTACGACGCCGCCGGCGGACAGACCTGGCCCTCCTGCGGCGACATCGACGGCGATGGGCGCGACGAAGTCGTCGTCGGGCAGGGCCCCTGGCCGGCGAACGGGGGGAGGTGGTTCGCCTACGACGACTCGATCGCGGGCTTCGCCCTGATCGGATCGGCGCGCGTCCCGCTTGACGCCTACAACCAGGCCTGGGGCGAGACCCGCCCGGCCTGCGGGGACTTCGACGGCGACGGACGCGACGAGGTGGCGATCGGACTCGGCCCCACGCCCTCCGCCGGGGGGCGGGTGGCGATCTTCTCCGGTCTCGTGTTCCAGCGGTGGGCCCGCGTCCCCTGGGCGGCGTACGACTCCGCACGCGGGGAGACGTGGCCCGCAGCGGGCGACGTGGACGGCGACGGCCGGGACGAGCTGCTCCTCGGACTCGGCCCCTTCCCGCCGTCCGGCGGGTGGCTCGTCCTCCTGGACGACGCGCGTTCGGGGTTCGCCACGCTGGGGTGGCGGCGCCTCCCCTGGTCCGCGTACGACGCGGGGAACGGCGAGACGCGCCCCGGTTGCGCCGACGTGGACGGAGACGGTCTCGCCGAGGTCCTCGTCGGGCTCGGACAGATGCCGGGGAATGGCGGCTGGTTCGCCGAGTTCGGGGACGGTGCGGAGGGGCTTCCGTTCCGGCGCTGGCGCCGCGTCCCGTGGGCGGCGTATTCCGCCACGGGCCGCGGGACCCGCCCGGCGACCGCGCGGGCCGCCGGGCGCGACCCCGCCGTGTGGCCGTTCTCCGTCGGAAGCCCTTGGAACACGCCGATCGGGTCGCTCGCGAGGTACGAGGACGAGACCTCGCCGAACGTCGATCCGTCCGACGGAGGATACCTCAACGTGACCGAGTGGACCCACCCGGTGTTCATCGCCTCGGCCTCGGACCCGGTGCGGACCTTCTTCTCGCCCGACGGCAGCGTCCTGGGACAGGCCAGGGTCCCCGCGGAGGCGAGGCCCGATCCCGAAGAGGACGCCCACATGCACGTCATCGACGAGATGCACCGCTCCGTGGTCGAGACCTGGCAGTGCAGCCGTCGCCCCGACGGGGATTTCAACGTCGTCGCCTTCGCGGTGAACGACCTCACGGACGCCGGGGTCTACGACGACTGGCACGGGACGCGTGCGTACGGCGGATCGGCCATCGCGGGCCTCATCCGCCGCGGGGAGCTGACCCACGGCATCCGCCACGTCCTCGCGATGGCGATGCTCAACACGGCGCTCAACCGCAACACCCCGAATGGCCTGGCCTACGTGTGGCCGGCCAGCTCCGCGGACGGCGGGGACGGGTCGATGTACGGAACCACGGGGAATCTGCACATGGGAACACTGATGGCGATCCCGCCCTCGGTGAACCTCGACTCCCTCGTCCTTTCGCCTGCGGGCCGGTCGATCGCCCGGGCGCTCCAGGACTATGGCGCGTACATCGTCGACATCGGGAGCAACCTGACGTTCTACGCGGAGCCGGGGGCGGGCGCGGAGGTCACGCAGGACCTCTACGACGACGTGAACGCCCTGATGGGCCTGCTGAGGGTCGTGGCGAACAACACGCCGGCCACGCCTGGGGGAGGCGGGACGCCCCGCCGCGGCCCCGCCCCGCCGTTTGCGAGATGACGCGCGGTCTCCGCCCCCTCCCGCCGACGGAATCGGCGTTGACAGGACACTCGTGGTCCGGATTGCGCCCGCGGGAAGCCAGGCCGTATACTCGCACGATTCGCCTGGAGGATTCGCGATGCGCATGCCCCGCCTTCTGCTGGCCCTGATCGTCGCCATGCCGCTCGGGGCCGACACGCTGGCCCCGAGCGACTTCGCCCAGCGCCGAAAGGCCCTGGCGGAGCGGGCCGGAGACGGTTTCACGGTGCTCGAGTGCGTGAAGATCGACCACGACCCGGACACCGACCTGATCGACGAGCGGACGCCGCACTTCGACTTCCCGTACCTGACGGGCGTGGAGGCCCCCGGCGCGATCCTGGTCGTCCTGCCGTCCGTCGACGAGTGCACGCTGTTCCTGCCCGAGGGGGAGGACGCGGACGAGGCGAGGCGGGTGAGCGGGATCGAGAACGTCGTCGGGCTGGAGGACTTCCCGCACTTCGCCCGGGAAGTCCTGGGTCAGTCGAAGCGCTTCTACGCACGGAAGCAGCAGGCGCTGAGGAAGCGCCTCTCGCTCGACAGTCCGGGGGCGGTGTTCCTGGACCTGGGGAAGCACGTGACGGCCCTCCGGATGGTGAAGTCGCGGAAGGAGCTGGCGATCCTGCGGGAGGCGGCGGAGATCACGTGCGAGGGGATCGTGCGGGGGATGGGAAAGTGCGCCCCGGGGCTGAGCGAGGGGGTGGTCGAGAAGGCGATCGAGGACACGTACTGGGAGCGGGGCGCGGAGCGGGCGGCGTTCGCGAGCATCTGCGGGTCGGGGCCGAACACGACGATCCTGCACTACGCGAAGAACACGCGGGTGATGGACGAGGACGACCTGATCGTGACGGACGTGGGGTGCGAGCTGCACGGCTACGCGGCGGACGTGACGCGGACGTACCCGGTGGACGGCTCGTTCGAGGGGGAGCAGCTCGTGGTCTACGAGATCGTGCGGGAGGCGCAGGAGCGGGCGCGGAAGGCGCTGAAGCCGGGGATCTCGCTGTCGGAGCTCGACTCGATTGCGCGGGGGTACATCGACTCGAAGGGGTACGGCCAGTACTTCGTCCACTACCTCGGGCACTACGTGGGGCTGAACGTGCACGACAGCGGTTCGATGGACGTGCCGCTCGAGCCGGGCATGGTGATCACGATCGAGCCCGGCATCTACATCCGCGAGAAGGAGCTGGGGGTGCGGATTGAGGACACCTTCATCGTCACGAAGGACGGCAGCGAGTGCATCTCCAACGGCGCCCCGCGCATCCCCAAGGAGATTGAGGAGCGGATGAAGCGGTGAACGGGCATGGATGGACTTCCGTCACGCTGCCCTTGCTGCGGGTGCAAGATGCTCGGTGAAAGAGGACGCTTCGAAATCTGCGACGTCTGCTTCTGGGAAGACGACGGGCAGGATGACTTCGACGCCGATGTCGTCCGAGGCGGTCCGAATGGCGGCCTCAGTCTGACGGAGGCTCGAGCCAACTACCGACGGTTCGGGGCGAGCGACCCGCGCAGGGTGAAAGACGTCCGTCCGCCGCGTCCGGAGGAGCTGCCGGACAAGAGCTGAGCCCCCACAGATTCCCTATCAGCATCGCTATTGACGACTCTCATGCCATCGGCAAGAATGCGGCTGTTGGGAAGTGCCGCATCGACCGCGGCGGCTTGCGGGGAACGGAGGTCACCATGGGGCGGGGGACTACGATTGCCGTCAACCTGTACGCGCCTCACATCGAGGTCCTCGAGCGCCTCGCGAAGCGCTGCGGCTCGCGGAGCGCCGCGGTCCAGCGGCTCCTGGAAGAGGAGACGCGAAGAGAGGCCTACCGCGAGCTGGATGAGGCCTACCGGGCGTACTTTGCCCAGCCTGGGGCGGCCGAGGCCGAGCACGGTCTGACCGAGCAGATGCTCTCCATCGCGGCGTGGCCTGAGGAGTGGCTCCAGAAGGAGGATACCTGTGGCGGCCGGAAGGGTAAGAAGAGGTGAGGTCTACTCGGCGGACCTTCAGGGTGTCGGAGGCAGGCTCCTCAAGGCTCGGCCCGTGGTCGTCATCCAGAACGACGTCGGAAACCTGCATTCCCCGGAGACGATCGTCGCGGCGATTCGGGACCCGCATGGCGGACGATTGCTGCCCATCTTCGTCCCACTCTCAGCCGGCGCGGGAGGACTTGCCAAAGGGTGCGTGATCGACACGGGGCATCTCCACACCGTCGCCCAGAAATCCCTGGGCCCGAAAGGCGGGGCGCTCTCCAGGGGCGAGATGGACGCCCTGGATCGCGCCCTTCGGATCAGCCTGGGTCTGATCTGAGCTTGGAGCGGATGAGCAGGTAGACCTCGCCCGAGCGCGAGCGACAGAGGTGGGGTAGTGGATCGCGACGGGTGGGGGGCTTGCCGCGCCAAGGGGGACGATGTAGCATCAAGAACCGTGAGGACGAAGGCAGGCCAGTCTCTTCTCACCTGAGGTCGCAATGCCGGCACGACGGAACGGGAACGGACGGAACGGCGGCGATGGGGCGGGAGCGGATGTCCCTCGCTGGGTACGGACCCTCTTCGACCAGCACGAGCGCCGCATGGCCGCGCTGGAGCGGGCGCACGAGGAGCACGTCGAGAAGATGGCCGAGATGAAGGCCGAGCATGCGACACGGATGGCGGAGTCCGAGCGCCATCTCGACCACCTCGAGAGGTCGCAGAAGTCGCTCGATGAACGGGAGCGCCAGCGGACCCGCGCCATCGTGGAGGAGTTCTCCCGCATGGACCGCGAGCGGAAGGCCGAAGCGTCGAGGAACCTTGCCGAGCACCGGGAGATGATGGCCGCGTTGAAGGACCTTCGCGACAGCCTGCGGAAGTAGGGGCTTGACGCCGCAGCGGCACGCGGGATACGCACGGCGCCGCGCACAGTGTCTGGTCTGGGCCGGTGGCAGGACGTCCTACGGCGGCGCGGAGCCTGATTCTCCTCACTCTCGCCATCTCGCTTGCGGCAGGCGGCGACGAGATGACCATCCGTCGCCTCGTCTCGGACCTGGGCGCGGACGAGGCTGGCCGTCGCGATGCCGCGCAGGCCGAGCTGGAGCGTCTCGGCGATGGCGAAGCGGCGGGGCTTGTCGACCACGCGCTCGAAGTCGCCACGAAGTCGGATGACCCCGAAACCGCTGCTCGTACCCGAGCGGCCCTCCAGTACCTCAACTCGTGGAGGCACTCGGTGCTGGTCACCGGGGACATGCACAACGGATGCGCGGGGGCGATCGATGTCAGGGATGGCCTCTGGCGGTGGCAGGCCCCATCCGCTGATGCTGTCTGGATGGGAAACCGAGCGTCCTCCGCAGTTGCGTTCCGAATTGTTGGTTCGCTCCCCACACGCTCCTACACGTTGGAGTGCCGCGATCTGCGGACAGGCGACGTGCGGTGGAGTGCGACGGGACTGCCCCTCTCCGGCGCGGATGCGGATTCGCGACGCTACTGGTTCTGCGCCGGGCCGGACAGTCTTTGGCGCGTGTCCCTCGATACAGGTGGAGTCGAACACGTTGAGTTGGAGGGCAGGCGCCAGAGACAGTTCCCGTGGCTGATCGCCGCGACGGAAGAGGCGGGCTACGTGGCGCTCGACACGGGGCTGAGTTGCCTCGACGCGGACCCCCTTCGTCAGAGATGGCTGCGTCGCGACATGCATGTCGATCTGGTCGAGTCGATCGCAGGCCTTCCGTATGTGGAGACATGGGGGAGGGCCAAGACCACCCGACTGGCAAGGCTGGATCCCAGGACCGGGGATTGCGCCTGGACGATGGACTTCGACAGGGGGGAAGGTCATCTGACGAAGCTGGATGCTGGCGATACCCTCATCGTCGGTTCAAACGGGGATGGGATGACCCGCGCCGTGAATCGAATGGACGGCAGAGTGCTCTGGTCCGCACCAGCCCGGCCTTGTTGGTACGACTCGAAGTCGAACCGCCTGTGGCTGACTGAGGGCGGCATCGGGCGGGTGGTCGATGTCGCAACCGGCGAGGTAGTCGCTCGCGGCATCGGGGGGCTTGGCGGGATCTACCTCGCGGACGGGGAGCAGTTGTTCGCCGCTACCTATGACGGGCCGCTTTGCAACGGGTCAGTAACAGCGTACGATCGGACCTCCGCAAAGTCCCTGTGGTCGACCTCCGTGAGGGGGCAAGGCGGTCACTTCTCGGGGATGATCATGCGGCATCCAAAGGCCGGGCACTTCGTTCGCATGGTGATCCTCGATGGGCAGCTCGTCGTCGTCGGCGAAGGCTTGACCCCGTGTGCATTCACGTCATCGACCCGGCGACTGGGGCTGTTCTCATGCGCCACGAGGTTCGTCCATGAGCTCTCGGCTCATGGGCCTGGAGCCTGTCTTGCGCGGCATGCTTCTCCTGCTTGCGCTGCTGGTTGCGGGGTGTCGAACCACCCGCCCCGGACTCGCGCCCCTCGAGGAGTCGACCCGCGAAGTGTCCGAGGCCTTCTCGAGATACCGCGAGGCCATGCGCGTGAACGACATCGCGCAGGCGTACAGGATGCTCTCAACGGGGGCAAAGCGGCGCCACAACCTCTGGGAGTACGCCCTGCTGATGGACTCGAACACCGCCCTGGGCGGGTTGCTCCGACGGCTCCTGACCCGGTGGGATGTGGTCGCGATCTCCTGTGCCCAGGACCGCAAGACGGCGTGGATCATCCTGCGGCATCCGGGGAGCCCCCAGCACAGCAAGGTCCTCGGCATGGCCTGGGAGTTCGACTAGAAGCTGAATGCGGGCCTCTGGAGAGTCGACTTCAGGTTTGCGGCGCTCATGCTCCTGCCCTCCTCGCTGGAGGACCGCCTCGAGCGGAGGTAGTCATCAGCCGATGGACGGGCCCCGCCCGCCGCTGGAAGGGGGCTATCGCTTGCGCTCGAAGCCCAACGAGGTGGGTGGGGCGGGCGTGACGCCGAAGCGGAAGACCTGGCCGTCCGCGAAGGGGGCCACGAGCTCGAAGTTCTCGAAGGCGATCCCGCCCGGGATCGGCGCCTTCGTCGCCCAGAAGGTCGCACGGCCATTTACGCGGGCCACCAGATCCTCCACGGGCGATGTCGACCAGTATTGCGTGGCGACCTTGCCCTTGTAGCGCCACCACGGCGGAACGGAGTCGTCGTACGTCGCCGACTCCGGGTCCTCCTCGTCCGGCGTCACGGCGACGAGGACCTCTCCCTCCCGCACCAGCAGCCGATCGAGCGGCCACTCGCGCGCGTCCACGAAGCCCCACCTGTTTAGGCGCGGCTCCTTCCACAGTTCCGCCGCCTCCACCGTTTCGTCCGCCAGCCAGAGCCGCCGGAGTCGCGCGTAGTTCCCCATCGTGGCCGTCAGGACGCACGCCTTCATGCGGGCACTCCCCTCGGCGGCGAACGTGGTCAGCTCCACCTCGTGCCGGCGGTCCGAGCGGAACCGGACCCGCACCAGCGGCCTGGCCCCGTTCGTGAAGGGCTCCACGCAAACCCAGAATGTCAGCGTCTCCACGTCGCCCTCACGCGCCGTCACGCCGCGCGCAGGCTTCCACGGCTCGATCGCGTCGGCCGTCGTAGGCCGCTCGTCAGTCGTCCACATCGCCCTCCCGTCCACCCCGTCGAGCGCGCTCCGTTCCAGCTCCGAGAGCCCTCGGGAGCGCCCCACGATCGGCTCCACCGCGATGTAGTTGATCATGCGGAGGCGCGGATGGTCGAGGTACGGCGTGTAGACACGCAGGAGGCCGCGGGGGCCGCCGGTCGGCCAGAGCCCGACCGCGATGCCGCCCTTCACGCCCCACACGGGCTCGCTCGCCTCTCCCTCGGCAGGGCGGATCCAGGTGCCGTCCTCGACGGGACGGGCGAGGCGGGGGACCTCCTGTGCGCACAAGGGCGCCACGAGGAGCAGGCCGATCCACCCGCCAAGACGCACAGAACGAGCTTCCATTCTCTGTTCCTCCAGAACCGGATTCTAGCCGCGCCCCGTGGTTGCCGATATTCATGACAGGAAGGCCGCTGCGATTCCATCCGGATTTTCCTGCTTGACACACGGCGAGGCGGTCTGCTACACACAGTCCCTTCGGAAAACCCTGAGGACCTGATGCCGAACCTGCTCGTTGGAACTCGAATGTGGATGCGAATGGGCATGCCCGGGCCGGGCAGTGCCGCGTTCGCGTTCGGGACGTAACGAGCCGACCTCTCCTGAAGCGTGACGCGACACCGCCCGGCGAACCCGGCGGTGTCGTTTCGTTTCCGGCGTCACGCATCTTCAGGAGAGTCCCATGTCCGCCAAGCACTCGCCCGACGCCCTTACGGGCGTCATCCCCCCGCGCCCTTACGGGCGCGACTCCAGGCAGGGCACCGTCGTCCTCAAGTTCGGCAGCTCCGTCCTCGACCCGCGCGACGGCCTCGCCGACTGCGTCCAGGAGGTCTACCGCGAGGTCCGCGCAGGCCGCCGCGTCGTCGCCGTCGTGTCCGCGTTCCCCGGCGTGACCGACAGCCTGCTCGCCTCCGCCGAGCGCGCCTTCGAACGCCCCGACCCCGCGCTCCTCGCCCGCTACGTCGCCACCGGGGAGACCGCCTCCGCCGCCTTCCTCGGGATCGCCCTCGAGAAGGCCGGCATCCCCGCGCGCGTCGTCGGGCCCGAGGAGGTCGGCCTCGCCGCCCGGGGACCGTACCTCGACGCCGAGCCCGCCGCCCTCGACGTCCGCGCCGTCGAGGCGCTCCACGAGGAGGCCGCCGTCCTCGTCCTGCCCGGGTTCTACGGCGTCGACGCCCGCGGTGGCGTCGCGCTGTTCGGCCGCGGCGGGTCGGACCTGACCGCCCTCTTCGTCGCCGAGCGCCTCGGCGCCGAGTGCCGCCTCCTCAAGGACGTCGCCGCCCTCCACCCACACGACCCGAGCGTCGAGGGGCCCTCGCCCATCGTCTACCGCACCGCCTCCTGGGAGGACGCCCTCCGCGTCGGTGGGAAGCTCGTCCAGCCGAAGGCCCTCCGCTTCGCCCGCGAGCACGGCGTGGAGTTCTCCGTCGCCGCGCCGCTCGGGGAGTTCCGCACGGAGATCGGAGGCGAACACTCGGTCCTCGTCCCGCACCCGAAGGCCCCGGAGCCCGTCAGCGTGATCCTCCTCGGCCTGGGCACGGTGGGGCAGGGCGTCTACCGCCGGATCGCGGCCCACCCGGACCGCTACCGCGTGGTCGGCATCGCCGTCCGGGACCTCACGAAGCAGCGCGACGTCCGCGTGCCGGAGGGCCTCCTCGTCGACGACGCCTTCGCGCTCCTCGATCGCCCTGCCGACGTCGTCGTGGAGCTCATCGGCGGCCGCGAGACGGCCCACGCGCTCATCCGCAAGGCGCTCGAGCAGGGCCGCCACGTGGTCACGGCGAACAAGGACGTCCTCTCGCACCACGGCGCGTCGCTGCAGGCGCTGGCGCGCGAGAACGGCGTCCGCCTGGAGTACTCCGCGAGCGTCGGGGGCGCCGTCCCCGTCCTGGAGGCCGCCGGCGGCCCCTGGAGGCGGATCGAGGGGGTCGTCAACGGGACCTGCAACTTCGTCCTCGACCGTCTCGCCGAGGGGGCCTCGTTCGACACGGCCGTGGCGAAGGCGAAGGAGTTGGGCTTCGCGGAGGAGGACCCGCGGCTCGACCTCTCCGGGGCCGACTCCGCGCACAAGCTCGCCGTGCTCGCCCGGTGCGCCTTCGGGGCCGAGCTCGTCCCCGAGGAGATCGCCTGCGTCGGGATCGAGGGACTCGCGGCGCCGCCCCCGGGGCGCGTCTGGAAGCTCGTCGCGTCGTGTACGCGCACGCCCGACGGCGTCTGCGCCGAGGTGCGGCCCGTCGCGCTCCCCGCGGAGCACCCGCTCGCGGGGGCGAGGAACGAGGAGAACCGCGTGCTCTTCCTCGCGGATCGGGGAGACCCGCTGCTCCTGCGCGGCAAGGGGGCGGGGAGGTGGCCGACGACGGTGTCGGTCGTCGCGGACCTGGAGGACGTGGTCGCGTGCGCGGCCCGTCGGTCGTCCCATCCGGCCCCTGTCGTCGCGGACTGGCAGGGCCAGCTTAGTGAGGTGTAGCATGCGGTTCGAGACGGAGCTCGTGCAGTTCGACGCGGCGCCGGGAGACCCCTACGGGCCGACCGTGACGCCCCTCTACCAGACCGCCACGTTCAAACGAGAGTCGTTCGACGAGGAGCCCGAGTACGACTACACGCGCTCGGGGAACCCGACGCGGCGTGTGCTGGAGGACCACCTCGCGCGCCTGGAGGGCGGCACGCGGTCGGCGGTCTTCGCCAGCGGCATGGCGGCCCTCGCGGCCGTGACGTCGCTCGTGAAGACGGGGGAGGTGATCCTCGCGGGGATCGACCTCTACGGCGGCACCTACCGCCTCTTCACGCGCGTCCTGGATGGCCTGGGCATCCAGGCGAAGTACGTCGACACGACGAACCTCGACGCGGTCCGCGAGGCGCTCGATCGCGACAAGCCGCGCCTCGTCCTGATCGAGACGCCGACGAATCCGCTGCTGCGTGTGACGCGGATCCGCGAGGTCGCGGCGCTCGTCCACGCGCGGGGCGCGCTCCTGGCCGTGGACAACTCGCTCCTTTCGCCCTACCTGCAGAGGCCGCTCGAGCACGGGGCGGACCTCGTGGTGCACTCCGCGACGAAGTACCTCTGCGGCCACAGCGACGTCACGGCGGGCGCGGTGGTCTGGCGGGACGAGGAGTTGGGGAAGCAGGTCCTCTTTCACCAGAACGCGGTCGGGACGGCGCTGGCGCCGTTCGAGGCGTGGCTCCTGCTGCGCGGCGTGAAGACGCTGGCGCTTAGGATCGACCGCCAGCAGGAAAGCGCTGGGAAGATCGCCTCGTTCCTGGCGCTGCACCCGCGGGTGACGCGGGTGCACTACCTGGGGCTGCCGACGCACCCGGAGCGCGAGGCGCACTTCGCGCAGGCCCGCGGGGCGGGTGGCGTGCTGGCGTTCGAGACGGGTTGCGTGGAGCTGTCGACGCGGCTCGTGGAGGCGGTGAAGCTTTTCGGGATCACGGTGAGCTTCGGCGGGGTGGCCTCGTCGATCGGCCTCCCCGCGAGGATGTCGCACGCGAGCATCCCGGCGGAGGTGAGGCGGAGCCGCCGCCTTCCCGAGGACCTCGTCAGGGTGTCGATCGGCATCGAGCACGTGGACGACCTGGTGGCGGACCTGGCGCAGGCGCTGGACGCGGCCTCCGCGTCGGTCCCGGTCGAGAAGGAGGTGACGACATGTCCGCAGCCCGTGTGGTAGCCCAGCCCCGAAGGGGCGTCCCAAGACTGCCAGGGGCGCAGCCCCTGGATCAGGCCGCCCCACGGGAAGGGAGCCCTGAAGGGGCGACTCATCTCCCGGGGGACTCCACGCGCTCGGTGCACGGCGGCGAACGTGATCACCAGGAGAGCCTCGGGATCACGGTGCCGATCCACCAGACCTCGACGTTCTGGTTCCGCGACTCCGCGGAGGCGATCGCGTGCCAGGAGGGGAAGGTCCCTCGCGACGAGTACGGCCGCTACGGCAACCCGACGTGGCGCGCCGTCGAACGCAAGCTTGCGGAGCTCGACGGCGGCGAGGAGGCGGTCCTCTTCGCCTCGGGAATGAGCGCGGCGGCGACGACGCTCCTGGCGCTCCTCCCGAAGGGAGGCCACCTGATCCTCACCCGGGACTGCTACCGCCGCACCCGGCAGTTCTGCGCGGACTTCCTCTCGAAACTGGACGTGGAGGTCACGGTCATCGACCCGTCGGACCTCGGGCAGCTCGAGGCGGCGCTCAGGGACGACACCTCGGTCTTCTTCTCGGAGTCGCCGACGAACCCGTTCCTGCGCGTGCTCGACGTGCGCGAGGCGGCGCGCCTGGCGCACGCGCGAGGGGCGAAGGTCGTGATCGACGCGACGTTCGCGACGCCGATCAACTACCGTCCCCTGCAGGACGGGGCGGACCTGGTGATCCACAGCGCGACGAAGTACCTGGCGGGGCACAACGACCTCCTCGCCGGCGTGGTCGTCGGCTCGGCCGAGCTGATCAAGCCGCTCCGTCAGGCGGCGGGGATCCTGGGAGGCGTGCTCTCCCCGCACGACGCGTGGCTGCTCCTGCGCGGCCTGAAGACGCTCGGCCTGCGCGTGGCGCGCCACAACGAGAACGGCCTCGCGGTCGCGCGGTGGCTGGAGGCGCATCCGAGGGTCCGGCGCGTGTTCTACCCAGGGCTCGCGTCGCACCCCGACCACGCGGTGGCCTCCCGCACGATGAAGGGGTTCGGCGGCGTCGTGACGTTCGAGGTGGATGGCTCGCTGGAGGACACGATCCGCTTCGTGGACGCCTGTCGGATCCCGTACATCGCGCCGAGCCTGGGGGGCGTGGAGTCGCTGATCGAGATGCCCGTCGTGATGTCCTACTGGGACACGCCGCCCGACGTGCGGCAGGGGTACGGAATCACGGACTCGCTCGTCCGCCTCTCCTGCGGCATCGAGGACGCGGAGGACCTCATCGCCGACCTGTCCCACGCGCTCGATGCGGTGTAGAACGTCGACCCTGCGGTAGGCGACTGGGCGATGAGGGGAGTTGGGACTGGATCAGGTCATGACCTTCGGGTAGAAGAGAGGCATGTCTGCGATCGAGAAGAAGCTGCTGGAGCGCCTGCGCGACCTTCCGAGGGGACAGCAGGCTCGCATCCTGCGTCTCGTGGAGGCCGTGGCCGAGGGGGCGGACCCAGAGGACGTCGAGTTCGACCTCTGGGCTCGACTACTGGCTCGGAGGAAGGGATTCGATCGCCTGACGGAGGAGGACGCGGTCCGCGCCGTTCGGACACACCGAGGTCGTTGACCAGCGCATGCGCGTCCTCCTTGACACGAACGTCCTGATCTCCGCGACCTTCTGGCGGGGACCATCACACCGCATCTGGCTGGCTGTGCGTTCCCGCGCGCTGCGCTGCTACACCAGTCAGGTGCTGCTTCGCGAGTTGCGAGCCGTCCTGATGGACAAGCGGGGTGCGTTTCGCCTTGCCGCGGACGAAGCAGGGCGCATCTCGAAGCACATTCGCCGTCACTGCACCGTGGTCCGACCCAAGGTGCGGATCTCCGTCCTCGACGACGAACCCGACAATCGGGTTCTTGAATGCGCCGTTGCGGCTCGCTGCTCGGTCGTGGTCACCGGGGACGGGGAGATCGTCGCTGTCGGACAATTCCGCCGAACCCGAATCCTCACGCCGGCGCGTTTCTGGGCCGAGCTTGAGGGAACGCCCCGACCGACGCGAAAGGCGCGCCGGCGCACTTGAGGGGGAGACTCGCGCCTCCTTGAGCAGTGCCATGCGGCCGTGGGCCCAACAGCGCCAGCCGCAGCGCATCACGGACTCGCTCGTGCACCGCGCTTGCGGCATCGAGGACGCAGACGACCTCATCGCCGAGCTTTCGCAAGCCCCGGACGTGGCCGACGTGATCGCCGGCTTTGCCCAGGTGCAGGACAGGGTGCAGGTTCCAGATATTGTATGCCGCGTTTTTGGCGCATGCTCCCCCGATCGTGGCCCCATCGGCGGTCCGCGCCTGCGTCGTGCTCGATCCAGATAGGACTTGCTCTCTCTCTCTCTCTCTCTCTCTCGGCAACAATTGCGCCACACCAGGATTGCACGCCGGCCGCGCGCCTGTAGGCGCCAGAGGGTGGACGGGAACCTGCAGTGGCGCGTTCCTGGGGCCGGACTGGAGGCGGCGTCCTGTTCACGATGCGGGAGTTCTGCGTTTTCAAGACAGCGACCGCCTCTGCGCGTGGGTACGCGGACGCAGGCGCATTGCCGGAGGCGCCGGCGGAGCAGGACTGGATCGATTTGCGCTGCGCGCTGAAGACAGCAGGGCTCCTTATCCGTCTCAGTCCGGCCGAGAAGCGATGGTACCTGTTCGCATTCTGCGGCTACATGAGAGCGAAGCGAGATGGAAGGCAATAGCCGTGCCCTGCCCCAGCATGCCCCGTGTGAGCCGGGTCGCGAGAGTTGGCGGAGGTGGGTCAGGTGTCCAGGATAGGAGCATGGTGCCTCGCCGTGCCAGTCCCGTTGATCCTGCTCGGTATGGCAGGGTACACCGAGAGTGCATGGAAGGACTACGACCGTGCGATTGGGAACCTGGGGCCACTCAAGCACCTTGTGCCGACGGAGAAGCTCCCCTCTCCTCCGAGCCTCCCCCGGTTCTCGTTGTTCCCTCTCGGAATTTGTGCTGTAGGCATTCTGTGTTGGGCCGCCGCACCCATATGCCCTGGGTGTGGGCGGCTGGTGCCGGGAACATGGCCCGACTGGAAACCTCCGGCTCACTGCCCTAATTGCGGGAGTGCCATCCCAGCGTCGCCGCCAATCGAGACGCTGCCCTGGTGGAAAGGTGGGTTCGTCCCCTACGGTTGCGTGCTCAAGGGGATCGTGGTCCTGCTTGCGGCCGTTGGGCTCCTCGCCATCATCGGCCTGCTAATCGGGTGAAGCGTGGCGCCATGCGGCGCCGAGGTTGCTTGGTCGCTCGATGACGTCTGCAATGCCAGGCAGACCGCCTCCCATTTCCCCCGGGCTTGACGTCCGGTCCACTGCCTCGTACCCTCCGGGGCGCCATGGACACCTCACGCAACGCCCCCTGCCCGTGCGGCAGCGGCAAGAAGTACAAGCGCTGCTGCCTGGGGAAGGCGCAGGCCGCCCCTGCCGCCGCGAATCCCCGCGCGCCCCGCGGGCTTGACGACGCACGGCTGGAACGGGTCCAGCTCCAGGTCATCGGGACCATGGACCTGCCGGCCAAGCTCGACTGGACCGACTTCGACTTCGAGGTCGACCTCTTCGACCCCGTGCTCGATGACCTGCATGAGCTGATTGCGGAGGCAAAGGAGGGGCCCTCGGATGAGGACCTCCTGCTCCTCGTCGCGAAGGGGCTCGTTCGGCACACCACGCTCGAAGTGCGCGCCCGCTGCGCGGAAGAGCTGGAGCGGCGGCTGGCGAGCATCAAGTCGCGCAAGGTCGTCGAGGACGGCGAGCTCGCCATGGGTGCCCTGGTGGACGAGGACTGGCCGGCCCCCTCGATCGGCCTCCTGCTCAACCTCTACAACAAGTACATCCTCCATCGCCTCCTCGCGCGCGGGGACCGGATCGTGGAGGAAGAACGTGCGCTGGACACCTCCCTGGTGCAGCAGGCGCAGGCCGCGGCGAAGTCGGGGACTCAGGCGGATTTCGAGGAACTCGCGCGGCGGATCGCCCCGCTCGGCGCCGGGGCCATGCCGTATCTCGAGCACGCCGTGTACAGCAACGGGCTGGACGAGTCGATCAGGCCGCTCGTCGAGATCGCCGCCCGGCACCCTTCCGTGCGTTCGGCGCGGATCCTGTGCCTCATGCTGGAGGAGGCGGAGGTGGAGCCCCTCCTCGACCTCCTATTCGAGGCGATGTCGCGGATGCCGGAGCACGCCTGGCCCCTGCTGCTCTACCGCGTGCGGGACCGCCGGCGCCCGGCCTGGGATCGGCTCGATGCCGCCATGTACCTCGTCCGCGCCAGCGTGGCCGGCGTGTACGAGCCGCTCGTCGAGGATCTGTGGCGAGAGCACAGGGACGAGGAGGACTGGGAGGACGACATGTACGAGGACGTGGCCGAGCAGCTCGCCGACCTGGGAGATCGCCGTGCCGTCGGCAACGTCATCCACCACGCTCACGAGGGGGAGATCCCGAAAGAGGCGCTCGCCGCGCTGGAGAAGGCGTGGCGCGGGAACGGGTGGTGGGCGGAGGTGCGGGAGGGGCTCGAGACGCTGCGACGGGGCGGCCGCGTCCTGGTGAGGGAGGGCGAGGAGTTCCACGATGTCGTGAAGGAGGACTTCGCTTCCGCGCCGCCCCAGGAGATGACGTCCGCCCAGTTCCGCATGGGAGTGGTCCAGGAGGACTGGAACCATGCCTACCATGAAGAGACCGACTGGCTCCGCCCCAGCGATCTTGCGGGAGCCGGACCGCGGGAGGCGGACCTGATGCGGCAGTACGTCGATTTCGCGCACGATCGCATCTCGCAAATGCCACGCGAGCCGCAGGGGGCTGAGGTCGTGAGGACCTTCGCGCGGCTCGAGGACGAGTGGATGACGACGCCCCAAATCGCTCTCGGCGGGAGGACCCCGCTCGCCTTGATCCTCGAGGAGAAGCTCCGGACCGGCGGGCATCCGGCCTACTTCCGCAAGTACCTGCGCAGGAAGTTGAGCTCTCTCTGCGACGAGGCCCGAATCGCCCTGGCAGGCGAGGATGTAGGCACAGCCCTTCGCTACCTCCGCGTAGTGCTCGACGTGGAGCCGAACCACCCCGTGGCGCGTCGGCTGATCGCGAAGACGCGCTGAACCCGCCGCTTGCTTGACTCCCTTCCGTGCGGCGGAATACCATCTCGGAGGCTCGCCGTCCGGGAGGTCCCGTGCCGCACCCGTCCACACGCGTCCCCTTGGCTCTTTCCCTGGCCCTGCTCGTCGTCTCCTGCCATGGCCGGCGCCGTCGTCGGCTCGACGGAGCTGATCAAGCCACTCCGGCAGGCGGCGGGAATCCAGGGCGGGGTGCTCACCCCGCACGACGCGTGGCTGCTCCTTCGCGGCCTGAAGACGTTGGGGCTGCGCGTGGCGCGTCACAACGAGAACGGCCTCGCGGTCGCGCGCTGGCTGGAGGCGCATCCGAGAGTCGGTCGCGTCTTCTACCCGGGCCTCACGTCGCACCCGGACCACGAGGTGGCCTCGCGCCTGATGAAGGGGTTCGGCGGCGTGGTGACCTTCGAGGTGGAGGGCTCGCTGGAGGACACGATCCGCTTCGTGGACGCCTGTCGCATCCCATACATCGCGCCGAGCCTGGGGGGCGTGGAGTCGCTGATCGAGATGCCTGTCGTGATGAGCTACTGGGCGCGCCGCCCGAGGTGCGCCAGTCCTACGGCATCACGGACTCGCTCGTCCGCCTCTCCTGCGGCATCGAGGACGCGGAGGACTTGATCGCCGACCTCGCGCAGGCACTGGATGCGGTGTAGGGCCTGCGCCCCGGAAGGACATGGATCCGCCATCCGCGAGCTACGTGTGGAAGAGGTGGCCGCTGGCCCTTTCCACTGCGAGGTGCAGGTCGTAGCGTCCACGTGGCGGGTGGCTTGTGACCTGAGCGACGATGATGTCCTCATGATCCACGTCGGCCATGAGAAACACAGGTCGTCTCTTGGTGGCCGTCTGTGCAGGGAACGGGAAGTCCACCAGGAGGACGATGCCCGGATCATAGCGCGTCATAGGCAGCATCCCGCCTGGCGTAGCCCTTCAGGAGCCGCCTCCGAACTGCCTTGAGCCAAACCGCCCTCTCTTCCTCCTCGCCGATCCTATCCAGGAACACGACAAGGACCGGACTCTCGGAGTCCACGGGGGCGGGCTCGAGGAGCTTGATTCGGCCCTTGCGATAGACACCTCGAATGGTGGGCTGCGCCATGTCCGTCTCCAATGTCAGGTCCAGGTGCCCATGCTATCTCGGCGGTCCGCGAGCGTCAACGCGAGGATCGCCAGGATGCTCGAGCGACGCTGACACAGGCTTGCGTGGCCAGGTCACTTCCCACGTGCGGTCTCGGCGACCGGGCGCGGGGCGGGACGTGGTTGCGCGCCGGGCAACTTCAGGAAAACGCGAAGCCGAGATTTCCTTCCTCGCAGGACCTCCAAGACGTGGGGCGTGGCGAGCGAGCCCTCCGCGTGGACGACCCGCAGCCGGGGATGATCCGCGAGGCGGAGCACGCCCTCGTCCGTGAATCGGGTTTCCCTCAGGTCCACGTCCTCGAGATGCGGAAGAGCCAGAAGGACGTCTGCGACTCGGTCGGAGATCGGGAGGCAGACAAGGGACAGGCTTCGGAGCTCCTTCATCTCACTCAGGTGCACCAACCCCTCTTCCGTCACACTTGTGCAGCCGAGATGGAGGGTCTTCAGCGAGGGGAACCGAGCCAACGCCCTGACGCCCTCGTCGGTGATGCGGGAGCCCTGGAGCCCGAGGGTCTCGACCTTGCGAAGTCGGTTCAGGGCGAGGAGCCCCTGGTCGCCGACTGCCGTGTCGTAGAAGGAGAGCGTGCGCAGACCGGTCATCTCGTCGAGATGGCGCAGACCCTCGTCCGTGACCCCTGTCCCCCGCAGGTTCAGGTGAAGGAGGTTCGGCAGTCGGGCGACTCCAGGCAGGATGGAATCCGTGACGCAGGTGCCAGCCAGGTCGAGCCGTCGGAGTTCCGTGAGGAGGCCGACCCAGGGGATCGCTTCGTCGGTGACGCCGGTGTCGCGGAGGGAGAGGCTGCGCAGGTGACGCAGACCCTGGATTCGACGTATGTCGTCGTCTGCGAGACGGACGCCATCCAGACTCACGGCGACCGCGACGTCGAAGGGGAAGGTCCGCTTCCACTCGACGCGTCCGCCTCGCGCCTCGATCCACCTCGCCTCCTTGGGGCGCCTCGGATACCACCAGGCGAAGAAGCCGCCTGCGGCGACGAGGAGCACCACGCAGAAGAGCCAGATGGGCCCTGGGCGGATTCCGCTCATGCTGGTGCCTTCCTCGCCAGTCGTCACGCTTCGCCCTCTGTGACCCTCAGCACGTCAGCCGGACCGAAGAACTGGAACTGGACGATACGGATCTCCATGGGCAGCCTGCTGGGCGTGGCTGCCCGGATCAGATGCCCGTTCTTTGCGTACTCCGCCACCAGGTTTCGCTGATCCCCGATCAGCACGAGGACGAATCGCGGACTCTGTTCCAGGCAGGCGGTGAACCTCGGTTCGTCTCTTCCCATGAGGCTGGCGGCCCAGAAGCTCATCTCTGGGGAGTGCGGGGATGGCCGTCCGATGATGAGGAGGTGGTCTCCTTCATGCACGACCTTCAGGAAGTTCCAGCGCCCCGGCTCATCGAGGACCGTCTCCAGGCCCTCGACCGTCATCACGAAGTGCATGCAGCGTCCACCCGCCAGCGTGCCTGCCCAAATACGAGCCATCGGGGTACCGCGCCTCTCTCGACCGCCGATCGGCGCCGCCTCTCCAAGACCGCTGATGAGACGACGCCGCGCCGCGTGATGCGCGAGCGCGTACACAGACTACGACACGCGGGTGACGGCGGGGGGCCCGGGGGCAGGGGCGCGACGGATTGGAAGATTCCTTTGCACTGGGCCTTACCCTGTCTCCTTGATGTCCGCGGCGCGTGTTGGGTCTCGCGTGCCGTCTCGATGCACGCGCGCGTCCCCGGGGGAGCCGCGGGTTGGGACCCACTGGTGCAGAAGTCCGGGCGAGATGACGACGACGCAGGACTCTCTTGGCGAATCGCTACGGGGCCTGCTTCTTCCGGATCTCGGCCAGCATCGCGCGCCTGCGGCATCGCTTGGCACCTTCACTGTCCGCGAGCGACTCCTCCCACACTTGCGCGCAGCCCCGCCAATCATCCGCGTCCTCGGCGTTGACCTCGGCCTGCTGCATGCAGCGGCGGGCGCTTCCGGCATCGCCAAGGACGCTCATCCAGCTCCGTGCGCAGTGTCGCCACTCGGGCGAGCTCTTCGCCTTCGACTCGGCTAGGTGTAGGCACTGGCGTGCCTCTGCGTCCAAGCCGCCGACCCCCTTGGAGAACGCTGCAACGGGCAGCCACTGCATGGATTCCTCTGCCCCGGCTTGGTGTAGGCAGCGGTGGGCGCTTTCGACGTCGCCCAAGAGTTCCTTCCAGGCCTTTGCAGACTGCTGCCAGTCGCTCGAGTCATTTGCAGCTGCCTCGGCCGCCTGCAGACAACGGCGTGCGCTCCCCTCGTCGCCCGTGGTCTCCATCCAGAGTTCGGCGCATTCCCGCCAGTCCCCCGGGTATTTCGCATTGGCCTCGGCTTGGTGCAGACAGCGGCGGGCGCTCGCATCGTCACGCAAGAGCTCCTTCCAGCCAACTGCACACGCCCGCCACACCTTCGAATGACCCCCCGAACTGAAGACGCCCTCGAGTAGCTCCTTGGCCCGCTGCCGCGCGTCCTTCGGCTGCTGCCCGTCCTTCGCCTGCTTCGCGACGGCCTCGGCTTGGTGCAGACAGCGGCTTGCGCTCGCATCGTCGCCCAGGAGCTCCTTCCAGCGCTCGGCACACCAGCACCACTCCTCCGCTGACTTCGCAACGGCCTCCGCCTGATGCAGACAGCGAGGTGCACACGCGTCGTCACCAAAGCCCTTCCTCCATCCCAGGGCGCAGGCTTGCCAGTCCGACGAGTCCTTCGCGACGGCCTCGGCCAGCTGCACGCAGCGGCGTGCACTAGCGTTGTCGCCGAAGAGCTCCTTCCACCCCTCGGCACACTGCCGCCAGCACCTCGAACGCTTCGCCACGGCCTCGGCCTCCCGCAGACAGCGGCGTGCGTCCGCATCGTCGCCGAAGAGCTCCTTCCAGCGCTCGGCACACCGACACCACTCCTCTGCAGACTTCGCAACTGCCTCGGCCTGCTGAGAGCAGCGACGTGCGCTCACATCGCCGCCCACGAGCCTCATCCAACGTGCGGCGCACTTCAACCAGTCCCACGTATCCTTCGCGTGGGGCTCAGCCTGCTGCAGGCATCGGCGCGTGCTCGTGTCGTCGCCCAAGAGATGCTTCCAACCCTCGACACACCGCCACCAGTCCCCCGAGTCCTTCGCCATGTCCTCGGCCTTCTGCAGGCATCGACGCGCGTTGGAGTCATGACTTAACAACTCTTTCCACCCTGCGGCGCAGCAATACCAGTCCTCCGAGTCCTTCGCCATGGCCTGGGCCTGCTGCAGGCATCGGCGCGCGTTGGTGTTTTGACCAAACACTTCTTTCCAAGCTGCGGCGCAGTGATACCAGTGCCACGATGCCCTCGCCATCGCCTCGGCCTGCTCAAGGCAGCGGCGTGCCCTCGCGCCGTCATCGAAGTTCTGCTTCCATCCCCGTGCGCATGTCTCCCAGTCCGACGAGTCCTCCGCGACGACCTCCGCTCGCAGCAGGCATCGGCGCGCGCAGGAGTCATCGCCGAACACCTCCTTCCAGGCTGCGGCGCACCACCGCCAGTTCACAGCAGATCTCGAATGATCCTCGGCCTGCTTCAGGTACTGCTTGGCCTCGACGCGATTCTGCAAGGAAGTGGCCAGGAGGAGGCATCGGTCGACGTACTCACCCGGGCCAAAACGGATGGGCGCTTGTCTGATTGTCGCCCGCGCGGCGTCTGGCGCTCCCTCGACCAGGAACTGGTGCACTGCCTTGAGGAAAGGGCGCTCCGAGGCACCCTTCATTGCGCTCACACGCCGAAGCCACTGCCGCAGGACGTCCAGATGGCCGCTGACGAGTAGCCCCTGGACCGACACCTCGGCCAGGGGGACGCCGCCGCGAAACGACTGCCCTTCTACACAGCCGTCGCGGGCCAGCACGCCTACGTCCGGCACGACAATCTCCTCGTCCTCGAGGAACACCTCCGACCGGGAGACTTGTGCCAGCAGCCACTCCCGGTACTTCGGATGCAGGCGATGCCAGACGATTCTGCCCGGGCCGGTCCGCTCCCCGTCGCCCTGGCCCGATGGAGCCGAGAGGGCGTCCAGCGCGCAGAGGGCCTCCGCGGCGGTCTGCAACCGATCGTGGGCCTCACACAGCGTCCGCTGCAAGAGGCCGTCCAGGGCAGGGCTCGCGCCAGGGACGTTGGCCTCCGTCGGCCACTTGATCACGAAGCCGGCCGGGCGCCTTCGCAAGAGCATCTCGTAGAGGATCACCCCCCACGAGAACAGGTCGTTCCGCGGGTCGCTCGGGCCGCCGGCCCTCTGCTCGGGCGACATGTACTCGATCGTGCCCACGATCACCTTGCCGGAAGAGTTCGTTGGCGCGTTCGAGAGGACGAGCGAGGCCGCTTGGTTGGCCAGGACCTTGCCCAGGCCGAAGTCGCACACCTTCACCTGGCCGCGGTCGTCGAAGAGGATGTTCTCGGGCTTCAGGTCCCTGTGCACGATCCCCTTCGCATGGGCGAACACCAGGACCTCCAGGATCGTGCGCGCGATCCAAAGGGCCTCCGCCAGCGGGATCGGCCCCCGCGCGAGGCGGTCGCGGAGCGAGCCGCCGCCGACGTACTCCATCACGATGAAGGGCCGCTCGGCCTGGAACTCGGCGTCCACGACCAGGACGACGTTTGGGTGCTCCAAGCTGCAGAGGAGGTCACCCTCCCTGCGCAGGTAGGCGGCGCAGGCGGGGTCCAGGATGAACTTGGCCGCGTAGCTCTTGGGCAGCTCCGCGTGGCGGACGAGCCAGACCTCGTCGAATCCCCCTTCGGCGATCTTCCTCTCGAGACGGTACTTCCCGCAGAGCGTGTCTTCTTCGATCACGGCCCCTGCCCGACGATGCCCAAGCGACCCTGACGACGAGCTGATCCCCTCTCGTGCCGGTCATCGGCAAGGGGGTGTCCGTGGGCGGCTTGAAGGACGGTCGTGTGGCGACCTTGCTCCGCGAGGCTCGATCACCTCGGCCCATCCCGCCTCAGGGCATCTTCGCAGCGTAATAACCGGCGATGATCGGCTCGTCGCCCAGCTTCATGAGGCCAAAGTGCCGGAGCACCTCGGCATCCCAGATGTCCGTGGAGTCGAAGCTCTGCTGCCCCATGTCGGGGTCCTGGATTTCGATGTGCAACGCTGCGCTACGGTGGGAGACAACCTCGAATCGCAGTCCAATCACCGAGGCCTCGCGCAGGAGGATGCGAGCCACCATCGCAAGGAGGCACGGAGACACCCCGGCCATGAGTGCCTGCAGGAAGGCCCTCATCTTCTCGGGCATCATCCTGCACGCGGCAAGCAGGTCGGCACGAGTCTTGAAACGGGAGTTGTACTCGGTCGCCGCCTCGTCCAGCCGCTGCAGAAGCCCTGGGGCGTTCCGGGGGTCCGCAACCAGCCAGCCGACTCCGGCGTTCACAAGGAGATCGGACAACTCCTGCTCGCGGGCCTCGCTCATGCCGCCTGCCCCTTCCCCCTTGCAGGAATGAACCGGTTCCGAGCGACATAGTTCTTCAAGTCGGCCCAGAGGGCCTCGAACGGGCCGTGCGCGCGATCTACGACCAGCGTGATACCCCTGCTGTCGCCGATGACGTGCAGCATCGTATCCAGGTTCGCCAGGATGGCGCCCTCGGACTCCCACTCCGTCCACGCTTCCTGTGAAGCGTAGAGGAAGAACTCCGTCGTCGGGGGAGCGAAACGAAGCGCCTCGGGGATCGTCCCCCGATAGGCGGAGTTCGCGTCCTCGTAGACCCCCTTCTTCCAGGCATGGCGGAAGAACTGGAGAATCCGGTCGCGATCGGCAGCCTCCCAAGGGAATGGCAGGAATAGGTCGTCACCGCCGATGTTCACAGTCCCGTCTCCCCTTGAAAGGCCTGTCGGGGCGGCTCGACAAGGTAGTCGACGCGCGACAGGAAGATGAACGCGCCGCGCCCGCCCTCCAGGGGCTCGAGACCGTCATGCCCCGTGAACTCGAAACGGAATCCCAGCTTCGTTCTAGGAATGCGGAGCCTCTTGGCGAGGTGCAGGGTGTCCGGACCGAGTGTCGTGAAGTATGCCCCGAACGGATGGTTCGCCGGCGGCTGGGCGGCGACGAACCTCCATGTCGGCTGGCTGCGGATGACGCCGAATCCATCCTTGTCGGTGTAGTGCTGCACCTGCGTTCGCAGTCCCTTCGGTGGGTTTCCGACTCCTAGAACCAAGCCAGGCAACGACGCCCTCGGGTGTTCACGAGCGGGATCGTATCCTCCGCGAGGGACCCGTTCAAGGGCGCGAATCCGATGGGCCCTTGGGTGGGAGTCTCTGCTCGGGAGCAGGGTAGCCCTGGTCCCGCCCGTACTCCGCTCCGTGGGACCGCGCCGCCTCACGTCCGGCTTGACGCGCGCGCACCCGCCCCGCACCTTCCCGGCCACGATGGACGTGTCACGCAACGCCCCCTGCCCGTGCGGCAGCGGCAAGAAGTACAGAGGAGGACTGGGAGGCCGACATGTACGAGGACGTGGCCGAGCAGCTCGCCGACCTGGGCGATCGTCGCGCCGTCGGCAACGTCATCCACCACGCCCACGAGGGGGAGATCCCGAATGAGGCGCTCGCCGCGCTGGAGAAGGCGTGGCGCGAGAACGGGTGGTGGGCGGAGGTGCAGGAGGGGCTCGAGACGCTGCGCCGGGGCCCGAATCGCCCTGGCAGGCGAGGATGTGGGCACCGCCCTTCGCTACCTCCGCGTGGTACTCGACGTGGAGCCGAACCACCCGGTGGCGCGTCGGCTGATCGCGAAGACCCGCTGAACCCGACCACGGGGCCCTAGGACAAACTCCGCCAGCCGCCTGCTTGACTCCCTTCCGTCCGGCGGAATACCATCTCGGAGGCTCGCCGTCAGGGAGGTCCCATGCCGCACGCATCCACACGCGTCCCCTTGGCTCTTTCCCTGGCCCTGTTGCTCGTCGCCTGCCACGGACGGCCCGGCCCGGGCGGCGAGGTCGGCGAGCGCGTCGATCAGGCGCGGGACCGCATTGAGGACCTGCGCGAGGCCCACCGCGCGGCCTCGGACGACCTCGAGCAGCTCCGCACGCAGGCCGAGGTCCTTCGACTGGATACCGAGGTCCTGCGCGACCTCGGCCAGACGCCCATCCCGGCCGTCTTCGTCGAGGCGCCTCCCGACGACTCGCTCCCACCGGCCGACTACATCGCCGCCTCCGTGGGCCACCAGCTCAGGGCGCACGAGGCGATGGAGGAGTTGTGGCTCGCGGGACCCGTCCCCGAGGCGTACCTCGACGTCTCCGAGGCCGTCGAGGCGGGACGTCGGATGCACGAGGAGTTCCTCGCGGCCTACGCGCGGCAGAACGGCAGCGCCTACGACTACGGGGACGACCAGCGCGCCTACATCCAGTTCGTGGTCGAGCTGCGCGGGCACCAGATCCGAGTGGAGCTCCACGCCGGGTCGCGCGAATTCCTCCAGACTTCGCAGGCCTGGTGGGCGGCGCGCCGCACTGCGCCATGACCGCTGCGAAACAGGTTCGATTCGCAGGCGTCCCGGTGGTAGCATTCCGCGTGTCGAGCCGGGCGATGCAACAAGGGGGTGCGTGATGAAGACCCGCACGAAGACCACCGCCTATTCGCAGTGGAGGCAGGCGCAGGAGTGGCTCGGCGAGTGGCTCCTCGCCCTCGCGCAGGGGAGGTCCGCCGTGCCGCGCGGCGCCGCCATCCGCAGGGCGCTCGGGCTCAAGTCGTCCGCGAAGGCCCGCGACGTGGAGGCGAAGCTCCGCGCGATTGCCGCGGAGCCGACACCCGCGGAGGGCGACGCGGCCCGCTCGCTGGAGCGCCTCGACCGCATCCGGACTCTGTTGGCCGAGACGGAGGGGGCCGACGACGAGTTGGAGGCCTCGTTCCTCTGCGCCTTCTGCGGCGAGTCGACGCCGATCGAGGTGGACCCCGAGGACGGCCAGGCGCAGACGTTCACGGTCGATTGCAGCGTCTGCTGCCGTCCGAACCAGATCCGCCTCATCCTGGCCCCCGACGGCACCCCGCTCTCCATCGAGGCCGAGCCGTAGGAGCGCCGCCGGACCGCGTCCCAGGCCCTCCGCGTCCGATCCCTGCTGTGCCCAAGACCCTCCTCGTGCCGATAGGACTAGGGGGCGATCACATCGCCGGGCCGGACGGGGAAGGGGATGGAGACATGAGTCTTCCTGAGCCTCTCAGGGAGTGGACTCTCCAGGAGTTGGCCGAGCTGCTCGACGGGCAGGTCCTCGGCGAACCCAGCACGGTCATCACCGGCGTCTCCGGCCTGGACGACGCCCGGCCCGGGACGCTCGTGCGGATCGACGAGCCCCGCTACCTTGCCCGCGCCCTCGAGTGCCCGGCCGCCGCCTTTCTCGTGCCGAAGGGGATCGAGACCGTGGACCGCGCGGCGATCCGCGTCCGACACCCCAAGGCTGCCTTCGCGCGGGTCATGGAGCTCATCCACCCCGAGCCGCGGCCCGAGCCCGGGATCCACTCGACCGTCGTCCGCGGTCGGGCCTGCGCGCTCGGCGAGGGATGCGCCCTCCTGCCCCAGGTCGTCCTGGGGGACCGCGTGCGGATCGGGAAGCGCGTCGTGCTCCATCCGCACGTCACCGTCGGCGACGACACCGTCATCGGGGACGACTCGGTGCTGTTCGCCGGCGTCCGCGTCTACGCGCGCGTCGAGATCGGCAAGCGCGTGCGCATCCACGCCAACGCCGTGATCGGCGCGGACGGCTTCGGCTACGTCTGGGACGGCTGCAAGCACCAGAAGGTCCCGCAGGTCGGCATGGTCGTCATCGAGGACGACGTCGAGCTCGGCGCCATGACCGCGGTGGACCGCGCGACGACGGACGTCACCGTGATCGGCGCGGGAACCAAGATCGACAACCTCGTGCAGGTCGGCCACAACGTCCGCATCGGCCGGCACTGCGTCGTAGTCTCGCTCACCGGAATCGGCGGAGGCACCCGGATCGGCAACGGCGTCGCGATCAGCGGCATGGTGGGGATCCGTGATCACGTCGACATCGGCGACGGCGCCCAGGTGAGCATGATGAGCGGCGTCTGGAGGGACCTCCCCGCCGGAGGCACGTACTCGGGCCACCCCGCCCGGGGGCATCGCGACGAGCTGCGCTCCGTGGCGGTCTACGAGCGGCTCCCCGAGCTGGAGGCGCGCATCCGGGAGCTGGAGAAGCTCCTCGGAGAGAGGGCGGAGGCCCGGGCGTAACGGGCTACTCGTTCCAGAAGCGTTCGATGGCCTTCGCGAGGTCGTCGTCGAGGACCTCGGTGTCCCCGAGGACGCCCGCGGCCACCTCGCGGAGCGTCCGGGCTGCCGCAGGGTCCTCGAAGATCCGCCGGACGGCCGCGAAGACCTGGGGATCGCGCGCGAGCGCGTGCCCATTCAGCGTCTGCAACACGCAGATGCGCGTCACCTCGTCGGGCTCCCGCGCGAGATAGTCGGCGACCAGCGCGGCGTGCTCGGGCCGGTGCGCCCAACTGAGGAGCGCGAGGGCACCCTCCTGGCGCGTCCCGGGCTCCCGCGAGGCCATCATCTCCTGGAGCGCCCCCACGACCTCCCGGGCCTCGCTCGCGCGGGCAGCCCAGGGATACCCGAGGGCCTCTACGGCGGCGACCCGCCCCTCGTCGGACCGGACCGTCCGCAGGACGTCGAGCAGGTATCGCCTCGCGGGCTCCGACCCGATCGCCCCGATCGCGAGGAGCGCAGCCCTGCGGCGCGCGGGGTCGGGGTGGGAGGTGTAGAGCCTCTCGAGCGCCGGGAAGGCGAGGTCGCCGAGTTCGCTGGCGAGGAACCAGGCGAGCACCTGGAACTCCTCCTCGGTGGCGGCGCTCGCGAGCAGCCCGAGGAGGTCGTTTCGGAGTGCTGGGTCGTTGGCCAGCCGTGCGCGCAGCTCCTCCTGGACCGCCTCGGCCTCCTCGTCCTCGTGGGCCTGCTGGAGCCACGCGGCGATCTCCGCGGCGGTTTTTGGCGCGGGCGCGGCCGGCGGAGGGGGCTCTACGCCAGGTGTCTCCGCGATCGGCATCTCCGCGGCAGGTGCGACGGGCACGGTCGGCGCGGCCGACAGGGTGGGGGAGGACATGCTTGGCAGGGGTGCGCTCGCGAGGCTCACCTCGGGCGCCGTCGTGACGCCTCGCCTCGCCCGCAGGGTCGCCAGCTCCGCCTCGAGGCGGCTAGCGCGATCCCGCTCGGCCCGCCAGAGGAGGGCGAGCACGAGGCAGCCTCCGAAGAGGAGGACCGCTCCGAAGACGAGAAGGGCCTCTCGGCGCTTGAGCATGAACCGTCCCCGATCCCCTGGACGCCCGGATTGTAGCCGTGCGGCCGCCAGGCCACAAGGCGCGACAGGGGACTACCGCGATGCGCGCGCCTTCCGCAGCGCGGCGTTCGGCGGCTTGGCGGAGATGGACCTTCTAGAAGGTGCGTGGGTACAATCCTGGCATCGCCCCCCTGATGAGGAATGAGCATGTCCGCAAACCCGGCCCCGGATCGCCGATCCCTTTCCGACTTGCGGCAGAACCCGAGGGCGGTCCTGCAGCGTCTGCATCGGACGCAGCGGCCGGTCGTCATCACCGTCGACGGGACTCCCGAGGCGGTCCTCCTGGACCTCGGCCAATACACCGCACAACTACGGCTTCGCAAGCTCGCGGACCTGCTTGCCGAAGGAGAGGAAGACATCCGCCGGGGCAGGACGACGACTGCTCGCGCCGCCTTCAGGGAGATTCGACGTGCAAAGAAGGCACCGCGTTGAGGTCTCCGAGGCCGCCAAGCACGACCTCTCCCAGCATTTCAACTACATCGGCAGCGGATCCGTCGACGCCGCGAAGCGCTGGCTCTCGGAAATGGAACGGCGGATCCTGTCGCTCGAGCGGTTTCCTCGCCGTTGCCCCGTCATTCCGGAGGCAAGGAAACTGGGCGTGGAGTATCGCCACCTGCTCTACGGCGCTTACCGCGCCATCTACAGGATCGAAGGGCCGACGGTGCTCGTCGTGCGCGTCCTGCACGGGGCTCAACTGCTGGGCAAAGCCCTCCTTGAGTAGCGGCCACCTCCTCGCCGTCGAGGTCAGCTCTGGAACGACTCTCGATCCACCCCTCAAGTCCCTGGTTCCGCGCCATCGATGGTGAATCCGCGGATGACTGTTCCTGGGGGGGTGCGATGGAGAGTGCTTACAAAGGTGTGGTAGGCAACTATGTCAATTGGCGCCAGGTTCGAGACTTCGAGTGGTCCGCCGATGAGAGGGTGGATTGTCCACCCGTAGCACTGACCTGCACCGAGGGGCGTCCCGTACCTGCGTAACGACTCCAGGAATCCTGGCCAGAACCACTCCTCCTCAATCTCCGGCCTCCTTGCCCGCGCACGCCACTCCTCGATCGAGGATGCGACCTGGGTGACAGTCCCTTCGAGTGTGTTCAACCATGCGACGTGGTCGGACCCGTCGGCGAGAAAGAGATCCCCGAAGACCGTTGTCGCCGGGAGTCTTGTCGTGGGAGGGATGAGCCATGACCATGTGGCGACGACGCGGCTGGCCTTGTCCTCGGCGAGTTGAATCAAGTACTGCTCCATCGGCATCTCCTGCCTGGCGTCCAACCACGCTGCCAGGGCCGGCGCTACGCGCGGGGCACCGCGTCGCGGACGAGCTCTTCGTTGAGCACGGAGTCGGGGCTGAGACCCTGCGGCCTCAGGATGCACGGCTCCTGGGAGGTGATGAAGCCGATCAGCTCCAGCGGGAGCCCACCGTGCTTGAGGACCGAGAAGGGCGCCTCGTCGGCGACCGGGACCGCCGGGGCAAGGAACGGGGCGAACTCGGCGAACTCCACGACGGCGAAGTCCGGCTCCCGCTTGCCGAAACGCCGCTTCGGGGCGAGCTCGGTGCGCGCCAGGCAGACGACGTCGACGCGGGGGAGCGCAATCGGCGAGGCGTCGGGCCACACCGCCATCGTCTGGACCACGTCTCGCCGGAACACGAACATGATCCTGGGCACGAAGCACTCCTGGCCCATCTGCTCCTGGCGCGCCTTGCGCGCACGGTTCCACTTCCAGCACCGCTCCAGCTCCGCCGTCGCGAGCGTGGCCCGGGGCGCGACGGGAGTGGTCGCCTTGCTCGCCTGCAACGCGTAGGCGCGGTAGCCAAACCGGTTCCCCGCATTCCATCCACTTAGGAACCCGTCCCGCGAGTAGGGACCCTCGCCCATCCCCTCGGCCTGCCCATCGTCCACCAACAGGTCGAACTTCTGCACGAAGGCCGAGACCTCCTCTTCAGCCTCTAGCCCGAAGTAGTGCGGACGGTAGTAGTTCACGTTGAACGAGACCCCTGCGGGGCGAAGCTCCTCGTCACCCTGCGGGGGCGCTTCGGGGACGGAGTGCTCGAAGGTGAAGTAGACGCCGGTGTCCTCGTTCTCGTACAGGGCCTGCGACTCCTCGACCCTGTACCACGGGCGGCTCGAGAAGTAGGCCTGGAATGCCTCCCTGGAGACGGCAGGGAGGTCCCCCGAGACGCAGAAGTAGAGGTCGTAGCTCATCGCGAGGGCGAACTCCGTGGACGGCTCGAGGACCTGTCGGGTCTGCGACGCCGGCTTGGAACACACGGCGCTGGGCTACAGTTCGATCAGTTCGCGGTGGTAGTGACTGAGGTCGAGCTCCTCGCGCTCGGGGTCCAACCTGATGCCGAAGTCCTGCATTGCGTTTGCCCCGAAGAGGAGGTCGATGGGACGACCGCCCCCATCGTCGCCAATGTCGGGCAGGACATAGGCGCTGACGGTGACGGCCTTGCCCCGGATCGTGCCCTGTAGGACGCACAACTTGCGCGCTGAGTGTCTGTGGCCGCTGAGCGCGGTCCGGAATGGGTGGTCCAGCGCGACGAGCCGCCCAGAGGAGGCGGCGGCCTGACTGATGTAGCTGTTCCGGGAACCCGAGTCGAAGATCGCGTACAACCGTTCCGATCCGACCTTGAGCAGGTCGAAGATGCGTCCCATCGCGTAACTCCTTGTCGCGCTCGAATGGTAGCAGCGCTCACGTGAGCGGGCAAGCCGGACATCCGCTAGAAACCGCCAGTCCCATGGGCGGCGTCAGCGTCCCGCGAGCGTGCGGTTCAGCGCCTCCTGCGCCGGCCCGCGCTCGGCCTCCACCTCGTCGTGGATCGCGCGGAGGAGCGCGCCGCCGTCCTCGGCCATCGCTGCGTGCTCCATCGCCTCACCGCGGTAGGTCTCCCCGTCGTGGAAGCGCTGCACGCGCTGGGCCGGCGTCGCCGCCTCGCGCGACAGGCGGAAGCTCGCCGCCGCCCTCCCTCCCCACGTGATCGCCGTCGCGCGCTCGATCTCCACGATCGACTTCTCGCGCAGCTCCTTCAGACCCTTCTCGATGTCGATGTTTGGCATGGTGCGGTCCCTCAGGTGGCGGGGACGTGATTACTTCGAGCCCTCGATCCCCTCGATGGCGGCCTCGGCCGCGCGGACGACGTACCCGTCCGGGTCCTGCCTCGCCTGCCGCAGCACGGGGAGGGCCGCCTTCGCCCCCGGCCCGATCTTCCCCAACGCCTCGGCCGCAGCGCACCGTACCAGCGTGTTCCGGTCCGTGAGCGCGACCGCGAGGCCCATGACGACCTCCTGCGTCGTGGCGCCGATCTCGCCGAGCGCCTCCACCGCCGCGCGGCGCACCGACCACGAGCGGTCGGCCAGCGCCGCCAGGAGCGCCGGGACCGCGCGCGCCGCCTCCGGGCCGATCCGCGCGAGCGCCTCCGCCGCGTCGCTCCGCACGCCCGGGTCGGCGTCCGAGAGCGCCCTGAGGAGCGCCTGGGCCGCGCCGCCCGCCTCCGCGCCGATCTCCTCGAGCGCCTCCGCGGCCGTCGAGCGGACGAGCGTGTTCGGGTCCTTGAGGGCCTCCACGAGCGCCGTCACCGCCTCCCTCGCGCCCGGCCCGATCCGCGCGAGAGCGCCCGCCGCCTCGCTCCGCACCCCGGGGATCGCGTCGCGCAGGGCCTGCGCGAGCCACGGTACCGCCTCCTCCGCGTCCTCGCCGAGCGTGCCGAGCGCCTCCGCCGAGGCGCAGCGGACCACGCTGTCCTCGTCGCGGAGCGAGTTCACGAGCGAGGGCAGGAGCGGCTTCGCTCGCGGTCCCAGCTCCGCCGCCGCATTCGCGGCCAGGCACCGCACGTTCGGATCCGGGTCCGCCAGGGCCCGCCCGAGCGCCTCGTACGCCCCCGCCGCCCCCGGCCGGATCTGCGCGAGCGCAACCGCCGCGCGGCACCGGACGACGACCTCCTCGTCCGAGAGCGTCTCCGTCAATGCGTTCGCGGCGTGCGAGGCTGCCTGCCCCAGCCTCCCCAGGACCACCGCGCACGCCCCGCGGACGCCGGGGTGGGGGTCCTTGAGGCGCGCCACGAGCGCCGGGACCGACCTCGGCGCGACCTCCTCGAGCCGCGAGAGCGCCATCGCCGCCGCCTCCCGCGCATCGGCGTCCTCGTCCGACAGCGCGTCGAGGAGCGACGCCTCGCTCTCGCTCCCGATCTTCCCGAGCGCGAGGGCCGCGGCGTACCGCACGCCGGCCTCCGAGTCGCGGAGCGCCTCCGCGAGCGCGGGGATCGCCGGCTCCGCGTCCGTGCCCAGCTCGCCGAGCGACGTGGCCGCCTGCTTCCGCACGTCCGCGTGGTCGTCCGTGAGCGACTCCGCGAGCGTCCGGACGGCGAGCGCGGAGTCGCGCGCGCAGCACCCGAGGGCGCTCACGGCCTGCCACCGGACGCCGGAGTCCTTGTCCTTCGCGACGCGCGCGAGCCCCTCGACCGCAGCCGCGGCCGCGGGTCCGAGGAGGGAGAGGGCCCACGCGGCGGCGTTGCGGACGTCGGCGTGGGGGTCCTGGAGGGCGTGGACGAGGGCCGGAATCGTGCGGCTCCCCTCGCCCCCGATCTGGCCGAGCGAACGCGCCGCCGCGTTGCGGACGGGAGGCGCGGGGTCCATCAGGGCATCGACGAGGTTCCGTGCCGACTCCCTCGCGGAGGGGCCCATGAGGCCGAGCGCGAAGGCCGCGGCGTAGCGGACCTCCGCCTCCTTGTCGCCGAGGGCCTTCGAGAGGGCGGGGGCGGCATCGCAAGCGTCCGGGCCCATCCGCCCGAGCGTCTTCGCCGCCGACTGGCGCTGCGCCGGATCGGCGTGAAAGAGCGCCTGGACCAGGGCATCGATCGAATCCTGCGCCTCTTGCGGCATGCCGTCCGTCTCTCTCGCTGCCCCCTAGAGTACGCCCCCGCTCCGTTCCGATCAACCTCCGGACATCTCGAGCATGGACCGGTACATCTGGACGAAGAACCGAATGGCGACGACGAGAATCGCAATGCAGGCAGTGGTGTAGGTCACCGCGGCCACCGTCAGCCAGAGCTTCTCGCGCGCCGAGAAGGCGGGGCTGCGCCACAGGGCGGGGGTGGCGAATGCGCCGAGGCCCAGGAAGATGGCGATGAGCACGGGACCACGGTCGCCCCGCCCAGCAAGCTGGCCCTGCCAGGGCAGGGCCGCCCGGCAGAAGGGGCACGCGGCGAACCAGTCCTCGAACGTCTGCCCGCATGCCGGGCAGGAGGCCGTCCTCACGGGACCTCCGATCCGCCCCGTGTGCCGCCTCCTATCGGACGGCGGCGACCGCCTTCGGCGCGGTCTTCTTTCCCACCATATAGAAGGTAGGGGGGAGGTTGAACGCGGAGAGCTTCATCTGCGACTGCGGGAAGTAGCTGCGGATCAGCTTCTTCAGGTGCGTCGAGTACTGGATCTGCACGAACGTGCCGTTCGGGACGAGGAGCTGGAGGCAGCTCTCGAGGACCCGGATCTTCAGGTCGCGAGGCATCAGGGCCAGCGTCACCGTCGAGATGATGCAGTCCGTCTGGCCGAATCCCCGGGTGTTCGCGATGTCGACCAGGTCCGCCACGTCACCGCAGACCACGTGGATGCGTGGGTCCGGGAACTTCCGGGAGGCCTCCGCGGCGAGGTCGGCGTCCTTCTCGATGCTCAGGAGCCGGCCCTTCTGGCCCATCCGCCGGAGGATGTGTTTCGTGACGTTCCCGACGCCCGTGCCCAGCTCGATGATGCGGCGGGTCTCGGGCATCACGACTGACGCGAGCTTCTTGCAGGTGTAGGGGGAGGTCGGTACGAACCAGCCCACCTCCCGGGGGGAACGGAAGAACGCTTTGAAGAACTTCATGTCCCTGGGCGCCCTCCTAGCCTGTCGGGCCCTCGCCTTGCCGGGCGTAAGATAGCAAACTCGTGCGTGCGAATGACAGGGTTATTCCGGTGCCAGAACGGGTTTCATCCGTCCGTGAGCGTTTCCTTCGAGCTGCCAAGGAGATGCGACTTCCGTGTCGCCCTGCTCCCCCCGTGCATGGCCGAACATCGCGAAAAACCGGAATTCCGATGTCAGGATCCGGGGGGGATTCCGCCTGATCCTATTGGAGCGGCATGACTTCGTTCTCGATGAGGAAAGGAGCAGGTGACATGGCGGTGATCGAACGGGACAAGCACAAGACCGAGGCCCTGAAGGCTGCGGTCCTTGCGATTGAGAAGAACTACGGCAAGGGGGCGATCACCACGCTGGGGATGGCCGGGGCCATCGACGTGCCGTGCATCGCCACGGGCATCCCGAGCCTGGACCTCGCGATGGGGGGGAGGGGGGTCCCTCGGGGGAGGGTGGCGGAGTTCTGGGGCAACGAGGCCTGCGGGAAGACGACGCTGTGCCTTCAGATCATCGCAAACGCGCAGCGCGCGGGCGGGTCGGCGGCCTTCATTGACGCCGAGCACGCCCTCGACCCCACCTACACCAGGGCCCTGGGGGTGGACCTGGACTCCCTCCTCATCAGCCAGCCCGACTACGGCGAGCAGGCCCTGGAGATCGCCGACCAGCTCGCGCGCAGCGGGGCGGTCGACGTCATCGTGATCGACAGCGTGGCGGCCCTCGTCCCCAAGTCGGAGTTGGAAGGGGAGATGGGCGACGCGCAGATGGGGGCGCAGGCGCGGATGATGGCGCAGGCCCTCCGGAAGCTGACGGGGACGCTCGGCAGGACCCAGACGACGATCATCTTCACGAACCAGACCCGGGAGAAGATCGGCGTGATGTTCGGGAACCCGGAGACGACCCCTGGCGGCCGCGCGCTCAAGTTCTTCGCTAGCATGCGACTGAACCTGAAGTACATCGGCGCGATCAAGGACGGCGACCAGCGGATCGGCGGGCGGGTGAAGATCGACGTGGTGAAGAACAAGATCGCCCCGCCGTACGGGCACACGGAGGTCGACCTGATCGGCGGCCAGGGCTTCTCGCGGGAGGGGGACCTCGTCGACGACGGCGTGGCGCGCGGGATCCTGACCAAGCAGGGGTCGTGGGTGGCGTTCCAGGGGACGAAGCTCGGCAACGGCCGGGACGTGGCGAAGGCGTTCCTCAAGGAGAACGCGGACGTCGCGGTGGCGATCGAGGCGGAGATCCGAAAGCACTTCGCAGCGAAGCGCGCGGAGGCGAGTGCGAGCGCGCCCGCGGCGTAACGTTGGCTCCGGATCCCTCCCAAGGTTGGCCCTCCGCGTCCTGGGCGGTATCATTCGCCGCCCATGGACGACGAGGAGCTGGTCCGGAGGATCCAGGCGGGCGAGCGGGGTCTGCTCGCGGAGCTGCCGGGCAGGTTCCTCGGTCCGCTCTACGACTTCTTCCGCCGGAACGGGGTGGGCGAGCACGATGCGGAGGACCTGGTGCAGGAGACGATGCTGCAGTGCATCGCCTCGATCGGGACCTTCCGTGGGAAAAGCACGTTTCGGGGCTGGCTCTTCCGGATGGCGAAGAACCGGATGCTCGACCGGGCGCGGCGTCCGCGGCAGGTCAGGCTTTCGGAGCACGTCGAGGAGGAGCTTGCCGCCCCGCCGGAGCGGGGCCACGAGGTGGATCGCCTGAGAAAGGCGGTCGACGGGCTTGGGCCCGGGCGTCGCGAGGTGGTCCGCCTCTTTCACGTGGAGGGGCTGAGCTGCGCCGAGATCGCCGAACGGCAGGGTAAGAGGGTGGAGGCGGTGTGGAAGGAACTCTCTCGGGCCTATGCGGACCTGAGGGACCTCCTGGCTGCCGGGGAGGAGGAAGATGCGGAGGAGTGAGGGGGACCGCGATGAGAGGATTGCGGCCCTCGTCGCCGAGTACGTGGAGTGCCTGAGGCGGGGTGATGTCCCCGACGCGGAGGAGGTCTGCCGGAAGAACGCGGACCTCGCCGACGAGCTGCGGGGGCTCCTCGCGGTGGCGACGCGGGTCCACGACGCGACGCCGCGGTTCGCGATGGCGCCGGGGCGCGCGGAGGCGCTGCAGCGCCGCCTCGTCGCCGCGGCGAGCGCGGTGTCGGGGGCTGCTGCGGCCGAGGGTGCGGCCGGGCCCTTCCGTGACCCGTTCGAGATCCTCCTCGCGCTGCTCTACGTGAAGGGGAAGTGGTCCCGTCCGGGCGACCCGGTGGAGGGGGCGCTCAGGATGATGAAGGCAGTCTTCCTGCTGTCGCTCGAGACGCGTGTGCGCCGTTACCGCGGCTACCGCTTCCGCGCGTACAAATTCGGCCCGTTCGCCGACGAGGTCTACACGGACCTCGAGAAGCTGAAGAAGAGCGGGTTGGTGGACATCTCCGGTCCGTGGAAGGAGAAGGACGCGGCCCGACGGAAGGCCTCGGCGGTGCGCTTCAAGCTGACCCCCGAGGGGCTGGAGGCGGCGAAGGGGATCGTCGAGCGCGTGCGGAAGGCCGACCCGGACCTCGTCGACGAGATCCGCCGCGTGAAGTCGAAGCTCTCCTGGGCTACGCGCGACGAGTTCCTGCGGTACGTCTACGCGCGATACCCGGAGATGACGACGAAGAGCGAGATCGCCAAGGAGATCAGCGGTCTCGAGGAGTTCGCCCGCCGCCACGCCGAGGAGCCGCTCTGGGAGGAGTAGCCGTCACAGATTCCAATCCTCCAGCGTTGCCCTGGCGGTCGGCTCGATCACTGACAGAGCCCCGGCAAAGCCCCGAAGATCCCAATCCTCCAGCGTTGCTCTGGTGGTCGGCTCGATCGCTGACAAAGCCTCGAAGGGGCGCCCCAGGATAGCCAGTGACAAAGCCCCGAAGGGGCGTCTCAAGAGAGCCAGGGGCGCAGCCCCTGGACCCGGTCGTTGAGACGATTCGGAGCCCTGAAGGGGCGACCCATCCGGCTGAGCTCGATGGGTCGCCCCTTCAGGGCTCCCCTCCTCTCGGTCTCCAATTCCAGGGGCTGCGCCCCTGGCTCTCTTGAGACGCCCCTTCGGGGCTGCCCCCGAATGTGGCGTTTTGGGACTACGTTGCCTCCAGCATCGCGAGGATCCGCCCCTTGGGGACGGCCCCGATCGAGCGCGTCTTCTCCTTGCCGTCGACGAACAGGAGGAGCTGCGGCAGGCCCGTGACGGCGTAGCGGACGCACGTCAGCATGCTTGCGCGCGCGTCCACGCGGTAGACCTTCACCGAGCCTGCCTTCTCCTGCGCCACCTCGTGTACCACGGGGGCGAGACGCTCGCAGCCGCCTCAGCCCATGGACCAGAACTCGACGAGAACAGGCGTCTCGGCGGTCTGGATCGCCTCGTCGAAGGTTGCGTCGATCAGGGCGGGGAGGTCCGACATGATGGCGGGAGTGTACCCCGCGGCGCGCGGGGGCTCAAGCCTCCGCATCTTGCCGCGGAGGGGCCCCGCGCCTACGATGGTGGGCATGCTGACGAACCGCGACGTAGAGCACATCGAGAGCTGGTCGGGCGACTTCGCCGGGAGCTTCGCCGCGTCGAGCGCGCTCGAGGGGGCGGCCCTGGAACACGCGGGCGAGATCGCGAAGGAGTTCCTCCTCGCCGCCTGCAACCGCGACCAGGTCACGCCCGACGAGATCACGCCGGAGGGGGTCCGCGACGCCCTCCTCGAGAGGGTCCCGGAGCTGGCGCTTTCTCAGGAGGCCCGCGACCGCGCCCCTGAAGTCGTAGCGTTGTTCCTGGAGTGGCTCGAGGACGGCGGGCGCCTGGCGGGCGGGCGCGAGTTCGCGCAGTCCGTGCGCGCGATGGCCCCAGGGTACCTGGAGCGGCTCTCCCCCGACGGCGGCGTCAAGCGCCCCGCGCTCAAACGCGCCGGCGAGAAGGTCGGACGCAACGACCCGTGCCCCTGCGGCAGCGGGAAGAAGTACAAGAAGTGCTGCGGCGCGTGAGGTTGCTTGACTCGCCGCGCGGTGCGGCTATACTCCCGCTGGCTACGCGGAAGTGGCGGAACTGGCAGACGCGCTAGGTTCAGGACCTAGTGGCCTTACGGTCATGGGGGTTCAACTCCCCCCTTCCGCATCCTGCCTCTCGCGGCGCCCGCGGAGCGGGCTCGCTCGCCCCTGCAGCGTTCCCCGGACCTCTTCCTCGAGTCCAGGCGCGCCTACTCCGAGGGCAGCGAGAACGGCGTCCAGTCCCAGGTCGGGCGGATGCGGCCGTCGAGGAGGCGGATGCCGGAGTCGTGCGAGGGTACGCCGTCGCGCAGGCCCGTCGCGTGCGCCGCGAGTCGCTCGATCCCTGCCGCGGCCACCGGGACCACCTCGCCCGGGTCGGAGACCCCGTCCCCGTCCGCGTCGCTCCAGACCGAGATCCCCGTCAGCTCGCCGCCGGAGAGCCAGCCGTCACCGTCGTCGTCGAGGAGCATGAGCGGCTCGTAGCCGTCCCGCCAGAGGACCCACCATGTGATCGATCCGAAGAGCTGGCGGCCCGACGTGATCTCGCCCTTGACCTTTGGGTCCCACACCAGGATCCCCGTGCGCGGGCCGACCCAGGGCCAGAGGCCCGCGTTGCCCAGCCCGTCGAGGTCGAAGCGCACCGGGGGCGCGCCCAGCAGGCCGCCAAGGGCCTCGACCTCGTCGTCGAGCGGGAAAACGACCGGCGTGATCCAGTGCTCCTTCCCCTCGATCTCCTTCGAGGTCTTCTCGACCTTGGCGATCTCCTCCTTCTCGGCGTCCGAGGGCGCGCCTCCGCGCAGTTCCCCGAGGAGCCGCACGATCCCCCGCGCCGCCTCGACGCTCATCGTCCGCTCCAGCGGCCCGATGCTCTCCAGCTTCAGGTCCGCCTCGACGCCCGCGGCGTAGGCCTTCCGGTACGCTCCGAGCGCCTCCTCCTTCCACTCGGCGGCCTTCCCGCCCACCGCCTCGGCGAACTGCGCCCCGTCGTCCAGGAGCCACCCCAGCCCCAGCCAGTACTCGGCCACGCCTCCGCCCAGCTCCGTCGCCCTCCGGTAGCACGCGATCGCCTCCGTCAGGTGCTTGCGCCGCGCCTCCTCGAATGACGCCACGTCCTTTCCCTGGAGGTCGCCGAAGTGGGGAGGGTAGACCTCCGGCGGATGGTCGCCCGGGCCCTCGTCCTTCTGGACGCTCTGCTGGGCCGTCTCCCCCTTCACGAACGCGATCGCGTGGAGTCTGCCGAGGACGTACTGCCCGTGCGGGTCGTCGGGGTGCTTTTCGACCCATGCCTGGCAGTTCGTCAGGAGGCGGTCGACCGGCACGTCCTCCATCTCATGCCCGCGCATCCGCGCGAAGAGCGGACCGCCCAGGACCAACACGACGACCAGAGTCGCGACACGAGCCATGGCTCCCTCCTCAGAATCCGACGGCATACCCGTCCCGTCGCGGATCGGCCGCGCCGAAGAGCGTCCCGGTCGCAGGGTCGATCGCGATCCCCTGCACCCCGCCCACCTCCATCGAGTAGTCCGTGAGCAGCTTCAGCCGATGGCCGCGCCGCTCCAGCTCCGCGCGCGCCTCGGGCGACACGCGCGACTCCAGCTCCGCCTCGACCCCCGAGAGCGTCCTCCCGCGGGGCGCCTCGATCGCCTCCTGCAAGTCCGCGCCGAAGTCGACCACGTGCGACAGGACCTGGACCGTCGTGTGCGGGATCCCGAAGCTCCCCGGGGTTCCCAGCGAGAGGACCGGCCGTCCGCCCGAGAGGACCTGCACGGGCGCCAGCGGCATCTCGAAGCGCCTCCCCGGCCCGACGACGTTCGGGCTCCGCGTGTCGGTCTCGAACCACAGCAGCCCGTTGTTCAGCACCAGCCCCGTCCCCTCGATCACCACGCCCGATCCGAAGATCAGCCCATTCGTCTGCGTCACCGAGGCCACGTTGCCGTGCGCGTCGACGACCGAGAAGTGCGTCGTCAGGCCCCACGCGTCCCCCGCGCGGACCGCCTCGGGCGGGGGCGCGGCGTTCCATCTCTCCCCCTCGGAGACCATCGCGCGGTCCATTCGGATCGCCCCTCGCCGCCTCGCCGCGAACTCCTTCGAGACCAGGGTCGCCGTCGGGACCTTGCGGTCGCGCGGATCGGTGCCGTACGCGATCCGGTCGGCCGTCGCGACCTTCGCCGCCTCGAACATCACGTGCAGGAAGTCCGCGCCGTTCGGCTCGAGCTTCCCGACCTCGAACCCCTCGATCAGGTTGAGCGTCTCCAGGACCTGGAAGGCGCTCGCGTTCGGCGGGATCGTGCGCACCTCGCGGCCACGGTAGGTCGTCGCGATCGGGTCTTCCCAGTCCGGACCGTATCCAGCGAGGTCCTCTCGCGACAGGATCCCCCGGTTCACCTGTACGAATTCGCAGACCCGCCGCCCCAGCTCCCCCTCGTGGATCGCCGCGGGGCCCTCCGAGGCGGCCAACCGCAGCGACGCGGCGAGATCGCGCTGGACGATCGACTCCCCCGGCCTCGGCGCGCGCCCGGCCGGCATGTAGACCGCCCTCGACGAGGGCCACGGTCCGAACTTCCGCTCCGCCGAGAATCCGATCAGCGCAACGAGATGCCTCGAGGCCGGGAACCCCTCCTCCGCGATCGCAATCGCGTCCTCGAAGAGCCCGGCCCATGGGAGCGAGCCGAACCGCTTGTGCGCCGCGTGCCAGCCGGCGAGGGCCCCCGGCACGATGGGGGAGAGGACCCCCGACCACCGGTTCTTCTCGTCGAATCTCCCCGGCGTCGCCTCGCGCGGGGCGCGCCCCGAGTAGTTCAGGACGTGGCCCCGCCCGGAGGCCGCCTCGTGGTAGAGGAGCCATCCGATGCCGAGCATCCCCGACATCTGCGGCTCGACCACGTTGAGTGCGGCCGCCGTCGCGACTGCGGCATCGATTGCGTTCCCCCCGCGGAGGAGGGTCTTCAGGCCCGCCGTCGCGGCGAGCGGGTGGGCCGCGGAGACCATCCCGCGGCGTCCCGGGACGAGGGGGCGCCGCGCGGCGTAGCCGGGGGTCGGCTGGACCGGGATCTCCGCCACGTCAGCTCCACCGGACGATGATGTGAAACCCGAAGGGCGACTCGACGATTGCGGATATCTCGCCGGGGCGGATCTGGTAGAGGGCCTCCTCGAACTCCTTCACGTACTGCCCCGGCTCCTGCGGCCCCAACTGTCCGCCCTGGCGGCCAGAGAGCTGGTCGTCGCTCAACTCCATCGCCAGCTTCCCGAACGACTCGCCGGCCTGGATGCGCGCGAGGACCTGCCCCGCCAGCGCCAGGGCCTCCGCGCGCGTACGGGTGACCCCGGGGACGGCGTTGGGCGCTTCCTTGAATCCGATCAGGATGTGGCTCGCGTCGGCGAACTTCCGGGAGAGGATCAGGTGGTACCCGGCCTCGGTCTCCACGGGCTCGGAGAGCTCGCCCGGCGCCAGGGCGAAGACCGCCGCGTCGAACGCGTCCGTCATCGTGCCCCGCTTGAGGAGCCCCAGGTGCCCCGCGTAGAGCGCCGACGGGTCGTCGGAGCACTCCCGCGCCACCTTGGCGAAGTCCTCCCCCTCGCCTATCCGTTTTCGCAGCTCCTGGGCTCGCCGCAGCGCCTCGTCCCGGGTGCGCGTCACGCCCTTCGACGCGCCCCGGCACCCCGACCAGGCCACCACGATGTGCGAGGCGCACGCCCGGTAGGCGAGTCGCATCGCGACGACGTAGCCGCTCGGCGTCTCGACCGGGTCCGAGACCTGCCCCTCGCCCATCGCGTAGAGGGCCTCCTCGACCGAGCGCACGGGAAAGGCGCCGCGAGGGAGGCTCCCGAGTTTGCCGAGCGAGGTCGTCTTGAAGGGGTCCTCGGAGTACGTCCTGACGAGGTCGTCGAACCGGGCGCCCTTTGCGCGCGCCTCCTCGACGACCTTCCGGGCGAGCGCGAGGGCTTCCTCCTTCGAGCGGGTCGCGCCCGGTACCGGCTTTGGCGCGTCCTTGTACCCCACGAGCACGATCTGCCCCTCGACCCACGGGGGTTCGTAGAAGGGCTTGCGCGGGATCCGCGCAGGGTCGGGCTCCCCCGCCGCGATGGGGATGGCCGCCAGGAGGGCGAGCAGGGCGTGGAGCTTCATGCGCCACATTCTAGGCGACGGGAGCCTCCGCGGGTAGATCGGCTGATGCCGAATTCCAACTCGGAACCCCAACTCCAACAGCTTGGCGTGGAGTTGGAGTTGTAGCGCCCGGCCGCAGCCGGACGCTACAATCCGCGCCCCGTTGGGAGGCAGGAATGCCCGCACAACTCCTCCAGGGCGAGCCGATCGCCACGCGGCTCCTCGTCGGCCTTGCCGAGGAGGCGAAGGGGCTCATCGCCTCGGGCCGCACCCCGCGCCTGGCGGCCCTCTACGTCGGCGAGAACCGCGCCTCGCGGCTCTACATGAAGAAGCAGCGCGAGGCCTGCTCCGCGCTCGGCATCGGGTACGAGACGGCGGCGCTCCCCATCGAAGCGACCGCGGAGCGGGTCCTCGCCGAGGTCCGGCGCCTGAACGAGGACCCGCGCGTGAGCGGGATCATCGTGCAGATGCCCGTCCCGCCGCACATCGACTCGCGGCGCCTCAGGCTCCACCTCGACCCGGCGAAGGACGTGGAGGGCATGCACCCCGAGAGCATGGGGAGGCTCGTCTACGGCACCTCGACGCTCGCCCCGTGCACGGCCTCCGCGGCGGTCGAGCTGGCGCGGTCCGTGCGACCGAGCTTCGCCCGCCTCGATGTGACCATCGTGGGGCACAGCGAGACCGTGGGGAAGGCGATCGCGCTCCTCCTCCTCCAGTCGCCGTTCGAGAGCGCAACGCCCACCGTCTGCCACATCGCGACGCGGGACCTGGCCACCCACACGCGCGGCGCCGACGTCCTCTTCGTCGCGGTCGGGAAGGCGGGACTCGTGCGCGGCGACATGATCAAGCCCGGGGCGACGGTCATCGACATCGGGATCAACCACCTCGACGTCCTGGACGGGAAGGGGATGCCGGTGATGCAGGACGGCAAGCCGCTCAGGCGGATCGTCGGCGATGTCCTGTTCGAGGAGGCCGCGGAGGTCTGCGCGCACATCACCCCGGTCCCCGGCGGCGTGGGGCCCCTCACTGTCGTCATGCTCATCCGCAACACGATCGAGTGCGCGAAGGGGATCGACCGGAGGCGCGACGCGCATTAAAAAAATGGGGCCCACTCCGTGAGGAGTGGGCCCGCTCCAGGAATGGGAGAGGGATGCTTTGGGAAAACTAGGTCAGTGAGGCGACCTCCGACCACTCGTCCCGGACGCGTTCGAGCGATTCCATCTGCTCCGCGAGCCGGCTGATCTCCTGCGCCACGTGCATCAGCCTGCCCGCCACCGTCACGAGGTTGTCTGAAACCGCAAAGAGGTCATCCGCCTTCTCGGTTCGTAGCTCGTCCATCACTCATCCTCCGCGCAACACAGTTGTTCATTGGCAACGGGCCTGCCACGCCGACGGATCGGCGCCTTGACCCCCTCCGCGGCGCCGAACCCTCGTGAGCCACACGGAATCGGAAGGTGTAACAACCGCGCGCAAAGCAATGCGCCAGGGCACCGGGCGGGGGGGAATTGGTGGTTTGCGAATGGAGATCCGTGGCGGATCGCGCAACCTGTTGTCAGGTAAGCGACAGCGGCGATCTTCGCGATTCGCGCGCTGCAAACGCCCTGACGAGGAATTGAGCCGCCGCGAGCGTCGGCGTGAGCGTCGCCACGCGCGCGTCGACGGAGGCCGCGATCGACCGTGCTGTCTGAAGCGCCCGCGCCGCCCCGTCGGGGAGCCACCACGGCACGAAGAGCCTCGCCAGGAGCCTTCTCGTGGCTTCCCCCTTGGTGAGCGGCGTCGTCCCGTGCCTCCGGCCCTTCCGCAGGAACCCGAGCCCCACGAGCCGGGCCTGCTGGGCCGCGGCGTGCTCGGGATGCCCCGACCAGGGCGTGCCGCACAGACGCCATTCGTCGCCCGAGGCCACCAGGCCCAGCGTGTCGTCGCTCAGGATCGTCGTCCCGGCGACCCGTGCCAGGTTTCCGGCGAGTGTCGTCTTCCCTCCCCCCGATCGGGCGGGGAACGCCCAGGCGCGCGCCCCCCTCCTCGCGCCGCAGCCGTGGAGGAGGGCCCCGCCCCGCGCGTGGAGCGCTCCGATCAGGAGGACGGGCCCCACCGGGACCGAGAGGACGTTGTAGAGGAGGGGGCGGTCGTCCTCGAGGACCGCCTCTGCGGCGCCCCCCGAGGCGGGGACGCGCACGCACATCGCAGGGGGGTGGCGGTTCGAGGAGCCCCGCACGCGCAGCACCGTGTCCGACCCGCGCCGGGAGACGGTCCAGCCGCGCCCGGAGTCCCACACGGGACGCTCCCCTCGATTCGACGGGAGCCGCCCGGCGCGCACGTGGACCTCGAGGTCGGACTGGCCGGCGCTCACGAAGCGCGGGAAGCCCTCGTCCAGGTCGAAGGGGCGGTCCGAGATGGCGCGGAGGCGGACCCCGGCAACGAGGATCGACAGGTCCGGGCTCAACGCAGCGCCCCCGCGGCCTCGCTCAGGGCCTGCATGCGGGAGGACGGGCACGACGGACAGGCCCGCGGTCCGCACCCGGAGGGGGACGCCCCCCCCGAGCGGACGCGCGCCGAGAAGGCCTCGAACTCGCGCTCGATCTCCGCGGCCCTCGGCGTCCGGGCCCCGGTCCGCACCGCCCGCGCCACGGTCGCCTGGCGGAAGGCCTCCCTCGAGCAGCCGTAGAGGTCCCCGTCCTCGACGAACGCCATCCCGGGGCAGCGCGGGCAATCGTCACGCCGGTCGCAGACGCGGCAGGCCGTCAGTCGATCCTCGGGGGCGGTCCGGATCTCGTGGAGCTGCGCGCTGTCCCGCCAGATCTCCCGGAACGGGGCCTCGAGCAAGTTCCCAACGGGGACCGGGAGCGAGACGCATGCGTAGACCTGGCCGTAGGCGTTCACGCTCGCCGTCGACCTCCCCGCGGCGCAGGAGAAGGCGTAGGCGGGCCCCTCTTCGACAACGAGGGGCGCCTCGAAGACGGGCGGGAGGACCGCGGCCATCTTCTTCCGCATCACCTCGGCGAGCTGGTCCTCGTCGATCCGGAGGGCGAGCGGCGAGAGGTCGCCGTTGTCGCGCGGCGTGACCGTGAAATCGCTGCCGAAGCGGACGTCGAGGGAGCCGCAGAGGTCCCGCACCGCGTCGTACTGGCCTACGTTCGGCTTCATGACCACGAACGAGAACTCGACGTCGATCCCGAGCCCCCTCAGAGTCCTTGCAGCGCCGAGGACCCGCTCGAAGGCCCCCGGGCGCCTTGCGATCGCGTCGTGCGTGGCGGCGTTCGACCCGTAGACGCTGATGTGGACGCTCCAGAGGTTGAGGCGGGCCAGCTCGCGGGCGGTCGCCTCGTCGATCCGGGCCCCGTTCGTGTAGACCTGGATCGCCATCCGGAGGCGGTCGGCGCGCCGGGCGATGCGGAGGAAATCCGGGTGGCCGGTCGGCTCGCCCCCCGTGAACGTGACGAACAGGCACCCCTCGTCGCGGAGCTCCTCGAGGAGGTGGAGGATCCGGGGTGTGGGCATCTCCGGGCGGGCGCGGTCCCACACGGCGTAGCAGTGCGCGCAGTCCAGGTTGCAGCGGCGCGTCAACTCGATCATCGCGAACGCGGGGACCTCGCCCCCGTCGGCCCGTTCGGCGGCTCGGGCGAGGAGGACGGATCGTTGCACGCGCGAGGGGTCCATGCGCGGGATCCTACGCCCGCGCGCCGGCGGGGTCAAGGCGCCCGGGCTTGACACCCTCTCAGGCCCGTCCTAGAATCCGCGCACCCTTCCCTTGGAGGCCGAATGAGCGTCAAGTCCGACCGCTGGATCCGCCAGATGGCCCTCGAGAAAGGAATGATCCAGCCCTTCGTCGACTCGCAGGTCCGCAAAGGCGTCATCTCCTACGGCCTTTCGAGCTACGGTTACGACGCGCGCGTCGCAGACGAGTTCAAGATCTTCACGAACGTCCACTCGACGCTGGTCGACCCGAAGGACTTCAACCCGAAGTCGTTCGTCGACTTCAAGGGCGACATCTGCGTGGTCCCGCCCAACTCGTTCGCCCTGGCGCGCACGGTCGAGTACTTCAAGATCCCGCGAAAGTGCATCACGGTCTGCGTCGGGAAGTCCTCCTACGCGCGGTGCGGGATCATCCTGAACGTGACGCCGTTCGAGCCGGAGTGGGAGGGGTACGCGACTCTCGAGATCTCGAACACCACGCCGCTCCCCGCGCGCATCTACGCGAACGAGGGGATCGTCCAGGTGCTCTTCCTCGAATCGGACGAAGACTGCATCACGTCGTATGCCGACAAGAAGGGGAAGTACCAGGCCCAGACCGGAGTGACGCTCCCCAGGCTGTAGGGAGGTCGACATGGCGTCGCTGAAGGACATCGCGGACAAGGCGGGCGTGGACCTGAAGCTCGTCCGGGACATCCTGAACGAGGTCCCGGGCGTGCGCGCGGCGAGGGACGTCGCGGACAAGGTCTTCAGGACCGCCCGGACGCTCGGCTACGACCTGAAGAAGCTGAAGCTCGGCAAACGGATGCACCTCCGCAAGACGACCCTCGAGGAGATCATCTCGCTCATCGAGGGCCACACGCAGTGGGATCGCAAGGCGATCCTCGAGCACCTCAAGAAGTCCTGCCAACTGATCGAGCGCACGCACAAGCGCGCCTTCGCCGAGGAGTTCGGCGAGGAGGAGTAGCGACCGGGCCGCGGACCGGCGCTGTACACTTCCGAAGGGGACCTCTTCGGCCGTTCTCCTCAAAGGTGTGAGGGGGGGAATGCCGAAGGATCGAGGATGCGCCGTGGGGTTGCGGCGGCCTCCCTTCGAGGTGCGGACGATGCGCGAACGCCCCAGGATCGACTGGATCGTCCTCCTCGTCGCGCTTGGCGGCGTGTACCTCCTCCTGCAGGTCCAGCTCGAGACCCTCTCGGGCGTTGCGCGCGACGCCCAGGCAAGCCAGACGCGCTCCGACCTCTCGCTCCAGATCGTCGCCGACCGCCTCGACCGGACCCGCGGCCGCGTCGGTGCCGCCGAGGACCGCATGTCCCGGACCGACGTGGACATCGCGAGCGCCCGCTCCGAGGCCATCCTCGCCATCGACGCCGCGCGCGAGGCGCGCGAGGCGGCGGGCGCGGTGCGGAAGGACCTCCACGGCGAGGTCGCCTCGGTCGCCGACGAGGTCGAGGGGCTGCGCAAGGAGCTGGCGGCCCTGCGCGGCGGCGTGGCGTGGAACGCGCGGATCAGCCTGCTGGCGGCCCAGCGCGTCGCGCGCGTGGAGAAGGTGGCCCTGCCGGATTCGACGCGGACGACCGCGGCGATCCTGCGCCCCTCGGTGCAGGTGCGGGGGAATGGCGGCGTCGGGGGCGGGACCGTCGTCTACAGCCGCCTCGACGCGGACGGCGTCGCGCACACGTACGTCATCACGGCGCACCACGTCGTGAACAAGATCGTGAAGAAGAAGGATGGCGTCGAGACGCGGGAGGCGGCCGAGGTCGACCTCTACGACCGCGGCGTGGCCCGGACGATGAAGGCGGACCTCGTCACCTACGACGAGACGCGCGACGTCGCCCTACTGAAGGTCCGCGACTCGGAGGTCTACCCCTACGTCGCGCGGATGATTCGGAGGGCGGGCGTGAAGGAGCTGGAGGTCTTCGACCCCGTGTTCGCCGTGGGCTGCCCGCTGGGGCACTGGCCGACGCCCTCGATGGGGGAGATCTCCTCGAAGAAGAAGGACGTGAAGGGGCAGAACTTCTGGATGATGAACGCCCCGACGATCTTCGGGAACTCAGGCGGGGGGATTTTCCTCGCGGAGACGCTCGAGATGGTGGGGGTGTCGTCGATGATCTGCGTCTACGACAACTTCATGGCGACCCCGGTGCCGCACCTGGGCGTGATGGTGTCGATGGACACCGTCTACGAGTGGCTCGACGCGCAGTGCTTCCAGTTCCTCTACGACCGCGAGATGCCCAAGGACCTCTGCGACCGGGCGCGCGACGAGAAGCGCAAGGAGCACCCGGAGCTCGTGCAGGTCACCTGGGACTACTAGGTCCTAGTGTCGCGTCAAGCCGTAACCTGGCAGTGGCCGTTCCCCTTCCCCTTCCCGTTCCCTTTCCCAGAGCCTTACCAGACGCTGGGAAAGGGAAGGGGAAGGGGACCGAACCCCTGGAATAGGCTCTGGCAGGACACTAGTGTCCCGTCAACCGCTATTCCGGCAGGTGGAGTCGCGCGCGTAAGCGCGCGGTGGATCACGCCCGTAAGGGCGTGCGGCCGCGGGATCACGCCCTTATGGGCGTGATCCACCGCGCCCTTACGGGCGCGACTCCAGCCCACAGAATAT
>Ga0080064_1000765_pt1 | contig 77321 bp, 76 predicted proteins | sample Subgrocontami54m_FD_69260 | JGI IMG/M metagenome (GOLD analysis project Ga0080064, IMG submission 69260) | Subsurface groundwater microbial communities from S. Glens Falls, New York, USA - GMW46 contaminated, 5.4 m (SPADES assembly) (version 2) ...
GCGTCATCGCGACATTCATGCGGCGGGTATCGTTCAGGAATCCCATCTCCCCTTCCATGTTGGACCGCACCAAAGAGACGATCACGAGCTCTTTCTCCCGTCCCTGAAAGCCGTCCACGCTGTCGATCTCGACCTTCGGGTTCGGAGAGCGGCTCGTCAAAAAGCGTACCTGCGCGCTATAAGGGCTGATCACCGCGATCTCTTCGGGCGGCACGCCGAGATCCAGCATTTTTTTTAGTTCCGAGAGCACGAGCGTCGCCTCCTCGGGATTGAAACGGCTCTGGCTTCCCTCTTCTAGCCGCTCCTCAAAACCCTTGCCGGCCGTATCAATAAAAAGAAGCGGTTCGTCGGTGTCTTTGGTTTTCGTCACGGAGGAAAGTCCCGCCAAGGTCTGATATTTCACCGTGTCATCCGCCACCAACAGATCATCATAAAACTCTTTGGAGGAAAATCCCATGATCTTTTCGTTCATACGGTACTGGCGCTCAAGCAGCTGTTTTGATTCAGGGCCAAGAACCTCGTAATACCGCTCGAAGAGCGTCACCCCAAGCCCTTTCTCTTCCGCCTCCCTCGATCTCACGGTCGGAGGCAGCTGAAAATGGTCACCGGCCATGACGACTTTCTTTGCGCTGGTCATCGGAATCCATGTCACGGGTTCGGTTGCTTGGGTCGCCTCGTCGATGATCAGAAGATCGAAAAATTTATTTTTAAGCGCTTTATCCATCATGCTGGTAGGCGTCCCTACGACCGCCTCCGTCTCTTTCATGACGAGGGTAAAGATCTCTTTTTTGATGTTCTTTATTTCATTTTTTAAATGGGTAATGTTGTCGCGAATTTCACGCATGGCGTCTCTCCCGGGGTCTCGCCGGTCCCGGGCGCGCTCTTCTTTTTTAAATAACCGCTCGAGTTCTCCCTGAGCCCGTAGGATAATCTTCCCGGTCGGGTGAAGTGCCAATTTAAAATCGAGCGTGTGTTCCCTCAAAGCGGTCGTGATACGGGCCGGATGCCCCAATCGGAGCGCGTTCACCCCTTGCTCGACCAAACGCTCCAAAAGATTGTCGCAGGCGGTATTGCTGGGAGCCGTGACGAAAATAGACTCTTTTCTGGCGATGCCCTGACGGACGAGCTCGACGAGCGCAGTGGTTTTGCCGGTGCCGGGAGGGCCGTGGATCAGCGCGATATCGTTGGCCTCGACCGACTTTCGAACCGCCTCTTTTTGCGAAGCATTTAATCCCGGATTAAACCACTCGAATTCCGACGGTTTTATCCGGCGAATCGATGGGCTGATTTCCCCGAGAGAAATATCACGAAAGAGCGCCAGACGCGTATTTCGGGTCTCCGCGACGGCGTCGAGCGCCTCGGTCATTCGTTTATACGTAACGCGATTGATTGATTTGTGGAGCTGATAGGTCAAGTCGTCATTCGCCCAGTCGGGCAGGGGCCGGTTGAAAGCCACGGTGACCGTCGAAGAAGATTTTTCATAAATCGTACCGGTGGGAAAATCGGGGACCCTTTCGCCTTCCGGAACCAGACTCACGATGTCCCCGACTTCCAACGAAAAAAGAGGCAGAGGTTTCTTATTCCGGCGACGAAACGTGGCTAAAACATGCTCGGCGGGGCTGAAATGCCTTTCATTCAACGCCAAGGCCAAAAGCGCCTTGCCGCGAAGTTCACGCTCGAGCGGCGAAAGATTGACAAATTCGTTTTGGATTTCCTCGTGTTCTTCGCTTTCCTCCAAAGAAACGAGTTTTTTTAAAAAGAGAAAATAAGATTTGTCTATCGGGCTTTCCTCTAGGCTTGAGGCGTGCCGGGGGTTTGGGGCGGAACCTTCTTAGGAAATGACGGCCTGCCCGATGGGCGGCCCTGGCCTGAATTTTTCCACGAAGAATAACCGCCTGACCGGTGACCGGACCGGTAATGATCTCTCGGGTCCCGATTGCCGCCTCCGCTGCCGCGGTATCCGGAAGAAGGCCCGCGGGGCCTAGATTGACCCAACAGCGTGTCTATCTTTTTTTCTAGAAATACCAGCTGGTCCGAGATCTTCTTAAGCTGAGAAGAGACATTTGTCTCTTGGAAATTTTTGGAATCGGACGGGCTGTCACTGCTCTTGTCTTTTTTAAAAAAACTCACTTTTGTCTCCTTGGTGTTTTTGAGTGGATATTCCATGGGTTCATTATACCCCGAACGGCGCGGGAATCCTTAACTTATTTCCTCGAGGATTTTCTTGGCCGCGATCCGGGGATTGGGGTGTTCGGTGATCGGACGCCCTATGACGATGAAATCAGCCCCCTTGTCAATCGCCTCTTTCGGAGTGATAATCCGTTTCTGATCGCCGTGCGCGGCCCAGACGGGACGGACACCGGGCGTAACAATCAGGAAATTTTTGCCCACGGCCTGACGGATCAAATCAATCTCTTGTCCGGAGGCCACGGCACCGTCCAAGCCGCACTTGGAAGCGAGGATCGCGAGATCCAGCGCCTCTTCTCTTAAGTTTTTCTTAATACCCACCTCTTTTAAGTCCTCGTCTTTCATGCTGGTCAGGATCGTGACGGCCAAGAGACGCGGTGGCTTGATTTGATACTTCGCCGCTGCCTGGTGCACGGACTGGACCGCCCGGAACATCATATTTTTGCCTCCCAGCGCGTGTACATTCAACATAAAAACTTTAAGCCGCGTCGCGGCCTCGCAGGCCGCGCCGACCGTGCTGGGAATATCATGAAACTTGAGGTCCAGGAAAACCCTGCCCTTGTGAGAATGAATCATGCGCACCGCCTCGGGGCCGGCGGAGGTGAAAAGCTCTTTACCGATTTTGAAGATTTTCACTAGACCCAAAAGTTTTTTGACCAGCTTCTCGGCCTCTTTTAAATTGGGCACATCAAGCGCTACGATTAATTTTTCGCTCATATTCTAATCGATCCAATGATTTTTTTTAGGTTTTTTATTTTTTCTTTTTTCATAAAATCCCCGATTCCTCGCAGTATTTCCGTCGAGGCGGATGGGTTCATGAAATTCGCGGTCCCCACCTGAATCGCGGACGCCCCCGCGATCAGAAACTCAAGCGCGTCTTTGGCATCCATAATACCACCTATCCCGATCACCGGGATCTTCACGTGTTTGGCGGCCTCCCATGTCATCGCGACCGCGATCGGCCGGATGCAAGGGCCGGATAATCCTCCCGTTTTATTCGCCAATATAGGTTTTCTCGATTTCACGTCAATCACCATCGCAATAAACGTATTGATCAAGGAGACCGCGTCCGCGCCGGCGGCTTCCGCGGCTTGAGCCATCTTTCCGATGTCCGACACGTCCGGCCCCAGCTTCGCGATCAGGGTCTTGGCCGTCCATTTTCTCGTGGCGCTCACCACTTCTTTAATCAAACGCTCGTCATGCGCGAACATGCGTACTGCGTGAGCAGACGCATCCTCCGAAGCTTTTCCGCCAGTGGCGCCCGCCTGCCGGACGGGCAGGGATCCATAAGGAACATTTGGACAGGAAAGATTGAGCTCAAATCCGTCAATCCCGCCGGCTTTCTCGAGCGTATCCACGCAACGCACAAATTCCTCGGCACTGTCACCCATAACACTCGCGATGATCGGGACTTTTAATGTCCTTAAGAAAGGCAGTTTCTCTTTGATAAAGGCATCCACGCCGACATTTTGAAGGCCGATCGCGTTCAGCATGCCGGAGGGTGTTTCCACGATTCTCGGCGGGGGATTTCCGAGGCGAGGTTTAATTGTGAGGGTTTTTGTGACAATGCCACCGAGCTTTTTTAAATCCATCAGCTGCTCAAATTCTTTCGCATACCCAAACGTGCCCGATGCGACGAGCACGGGATTTTTCAAGCGGAGCTTGCCTATTTTAGTTTCTAAATTTATTCCCATAGGATATCCTTTGCCTGAAAAACAGGCCCCTCCGTACAAGCAATTGCATAGCGGTGTTCAGAAGACAGATGACAGACGTCAGATGACGGATTTTTTTGCAATTTCTGCCTTCTGTCCTCTGTTTTCTGACTTCTGACCTTAATCGCGCAGCCGATACAGGCGCCGAAACCGCACGCCATCGGGACTTCCACCGACACCTCGCAGGGGATCTCGTATTTCTGCGAAATAAAAGACACTGCCTTCAGCATCGGCGTCGGTCCGCAGGTATAAATGACAGAAGGCAGAGAACGCCCGCCTGCCGGACGGGCAGGGAAAACAGAGGACAGATGATCTTGTAACAGCTCCGTGACAAAACCTTTTTTCCCTTTGGAACCATCATTGGTTGCGAAATGCATATTCACACCGAGGGTTTTGAAATCGTTCTGGCATAAAAGAAGCTGTTTGTCCCTAGCCCCTAAGAAAACATAAACGTCCCGTTTTGGGACAATCTTTCGCTTCAAAAGAATCTGCGCTAAGTGATATAACGGCGGTATCCCCACACCCCCTCCGACCAGAATGATATTTTTCTGTCTTCTGTCTTCTGTCTTCTGTCTTCTGTATACCAACGTAAACCCATTTCCCAACGGCCCGAGCACCCACAAAAAATCTCCCTTTTTCTTCCGAGCCAAGGAGGCAGTTCCTTTCCCAACCACGTGATAAAGAACCGAAAAATTGTCTTGAGCCGCGGTCAAAAAACTGAAAGGCCGTGGCAACAAAGGATCCGTGGATTCTTCGCATAAAATTTGAGCGAATTGTCCTGGCCGCGCGTTTTGAGAGATCGCTCTCGAGGCGCAAGTCAAAACAAAATGCCCGGGCGCTACCTTTTTATTTTCTAAAACAACGCACTTTTCCCGCACCATTTTTAACACCGCGTGAGCGGCTCCACAGTTTTCAGTTTCACGTTTTTTGTTTGAAGCTGCGCATGATAACTCTGGAGCGAGCGTACGGACAATTCTTTTTGTTTCATCGCTTCGATGCCCCGCAAAGAAGCGAAAGCGCCTTCCATCGTCGTAATGCAAGGGACGCCTTTCGAGACGGCGAGCGCGCGGATCACCACCTCATCGTGTCTTGGTTTTTCGCCGCTGGGTGTGTTGATCACGAGATCTATTTTATTGGCGCCGATCAAGTCCGTCACATTGGGGTGTCCCTCGCTTATTTTCTTAAGCGGCTTGACGCGGATCCCTTGGGCACCGACGACGTGCGCGGTCCCTTCGGTGGCGACGAGTTTAAATCCGAGGCGACCTAGATGTCTCGCGATCTCGATCACCGCCAGTTTGTCCTTGTCCTTGACGCTCAAAAAAACGGTCCCTTGGACCGGTAAGGGGGAACTGGCCGCGATCTGGGCTTTCGCAAACGCTTCTCCGAACCCATGGGCGATCCCCATGACCTCGCCTGTCGATTTCATTTCAGGGCCCAAAAGAATATCCACGCCTCTGAAACGAACAAACGGGAGCACGACCTCTTTCACCGATTGATAGGGCGGGATGATTTCCTTCGTGAAGCCGAGTTCCTTCAATTTTTTGCCCGCCATGACTTTCGCCGCGAGTTTCGCCAGCGGCACGCCGATCGCCTTTGAGACAAAGGGAATGGTCCGGGAAGCGCGTGGGTTTACTTCCAACACATAAACCACATCGTCTTTCACCGCAAACTGCACATTCATGAGCCCGATGACCCCAAGCTCACGCGCAAGCTGAGTGGTTTGTCGCTTTATTTCGTTAATCACGGCTTCACCCAGATCATGCGGCGGCAGGCAACAGGCGCTGTCGCCCGAGTGAATCCCGGCCTGTTCAATGTGTTCCATGACACCGCCCACCACAAATGTTTCGCCATCCGAAATCATGTCCACGTCTACTTCCTTGGCACCCTCTAAAAATTTATCCACCAAAATCGGCCGGTCAGGCGATATATCCACGGACCGCTTCATATAATGTTGAAGCGACGGTTCGTCATACACGATTTCCATCGCGCGGCCGCCTAAAACATAGGAAGGGCGCACCAGCACCGGATAACCGATCCGACGTGCTTCTTTCTTTGCTTCCTCAAAAGTGACCGCCGTGCCGTTCTCTGGCTGCTTGAGCCCCAGCGTATCCAAAACCGCTTTGAATTTTTTTCGGTCCTCGGCGCGGTCGATCGCATCGGGACTGGTCCCGATAATCGGGACCCCCGCCTTTTTAAGCGACAAGGCAAGATTCAGCGGCGTCTGGCCGCCGAATTGCACGATGACGCCCTTCGGCTTTTCTTTTTCCACGATATTCAGGACATCCTCAAAAGTCACCGGTTCGAAATAAAGCCTGTCCGAGGTATCGTAATCCGTCGAAACCGTCTCAGGGTTGCAATTCACCATGATCGTTTCAAAACCGATTTCTTTCAGCGCGAAAGACGCGTGGCAGCAGCAATAATCAAACTCGATTCCTTGGCCGATACGGTTCGGACCGCCTCCCAAAATCATGATTTTCGACGTCGAGGTGACGTTCACCTCATCCTCCTCCTCATAGGTCGAGTAATAATAAGGTGTGAACGCCTCAAATTCGGCGGCACAGGTATCCACCAATTTGTAAGCGGGAAAAATCCCCAGCTCTTTCCTCAAGATTCTAAACTCGACTTCGTTTTTCGAGAAAATTTCCGCCAGCTGAATATCCGAGAAACCCAACTGTTTGGCCTGGCGCAATAGATTTCGTAATACGTCATCCTGAGGCGACGGGGTCGCCGAAGGATCTCGTCTTTGAGATTCTTCCCCTTCGCTGCTCTCAGGGTCAGAATGACGTTTGCTAAATTTCCTTAACTCTTTTTCAAATTCAACGATCTCGGATAAATTTTCAAGAAACCAACGGTCAATGAACGTCAACGCGTTGATTTTTTCGATGGACATGCCCTCTTCCAGCGCGCGCTTCAGATAAAAAACCCTCTCGGCGTTCGGGCGTTTTAGATGTTCAAGTAAATTGCCGCCCGCGCGTTTGGATTCAAAACCGGCCGTTTTGATCTCCAAACCTCTTAACCCTTTTTGAAAGGCCTCCTTGAACGTCCGGCCGATCGCCATCACTTCCCCGACTGACTTCATCTGCGTCGTGAGCGTTGTGTCGGCTTGCGGGAATTTCTCAAACGCGAAGCGTGGAATCTTGACAACGCAATAATCAATCGTTGGCTCAAAGCTCGCCGGCGTTTTCTGCGTGATGTCATTGGGAATTTCATCCAGCGTATACCCGACCGCGAGCTTCGCCGCGATTTTCGCGATCGGGAATCCGGTCGCCTTGGAGGCTAGCGCCGAGGAACGGGACACCCTCGGGTTCATCTCGATCACGACCATGCGGCCGTTTTTCGGATTGAGCGCGAATTGAATATTGGATCCGCCCGTCTCAACGCCGATCTCGCGGATGCACGCGATCGCGGCGTCTCTCATCTTTTGATACTCTCTGTCCGTCAAGGTCTGTATCGGCGCCACCGTGATCGAATCGCCCGTATGAATTCCCATCGGGTCGAAATTCTCGATCGAGCAGACAATCACGACATTGTCTTTCCAATCCCGCATGACCTCGAGCTCGAATTCTTTCCAGCCGACAATGGATTCCTCGACCAATATTTCCTGCGTCATCGAAAGCTGAAGTCCATAGGAAGCGATTTTTTTAAACTCTTTCATCGTCGTGGCGATCCCGCCGCCGGTGCCGCCCAGCGTGAAGCTGGGGCGTATCACGACCGGTAATTTGATCTTTTTTAAAACGCCTAGCGCCTCTTTCATCGAGTGGGCCGACCCCGATTTCGGCAGGTCCAAGCCTATTTTCTGCATCGCCTTCTTGAAATACTCCCTATTCTCCGCTTTTTTGATCGCTTTAAGATCCACGCCGATCATTTGCACTTTGTATTTTTTGAAAATCCCCGCTTCGGCCGCTTTCACCGCGGTATTCAACCCCGTCTGCCCGCCCAAGGTCGGCAACACCGCGTCTGGTCTTTCGATTTTGATGATTTTTTCCAAGAAATCCGTCGTGATCGGCTCGATGTAAGTGCTGTCGGCCGTTTGCGGGTCTGTCATGATCGTCGCGGGGTTGGAGTTGATCAGCACGACCTCATAGCCGTCTTCGCGCAGCGCCTTGCAGGCCTGGGTCCCCGAATAATCGAATTCACAGGCCTGTCCGATGATGATGGGGCCTGACCCGATGATGAGAATTTTGTGAATGTCAGTGCGTTTTGGCATGTTCTTTCATTAGGTTAATAAATTTATCAAAATGATACGCCGCGTCGTGCGGGCCCGGCGCGGCTTCCGGATGGTACTGGACCGAAAACACGGGTAGCTTCTTATGTTCCATGCCCTCGCAGGTGCGGTCGTTCAGATTGATGTGGGTCAGCACGACTTTTTTGTCATGCATCGAATCCATATCCACCGCGAATCCGTGGTTCTGCGCTGTGATCGCGATACTTTTTGTTCGTAAGTCAATGACCGGCTGATTGCCGCCATGATGGCCGAATTTCATCTTGAATGTCCGGCCTCCGAAGGCCTGCCCCAGGATCTGATGCCCGAGACATATCCCGAAAATCGGAAGCTCCTCCAACAGGCTTTTCACGGTGTGGACTATATAAGGAAGCGCTTCGGGATCGCCGGGGCCATTCGAGAGAAAAAGACCGTGCGGCTTGAAGGAGAGGATCTCTTCTTTTATCGCGGTAGCCGGCACGACGCGGATCCGGCAGTTTCGTAGGGCCAGGTTTCTTAAAATATTGTGCTTAATCCCCGAATCAATCGCGACGACGCGGTATTTGCCGACGTTATTCCAATCATAGGACTTTTGGCACATCACTTCTTTAATCAGATCTCTTCCCACGAGTCCGGGCGAGTCGAGCGCTTTCTTCACAAGACTTTTTTCATCCAAGTCCCGGGTAGAAATAATCCCTTTTTTGGCGCCCTCTTCCCTTAAATGTTTCGTCAAAGCGCGCGTGTCTATTCCCTCAATGCCGACGATCCGGTTTCTTTTTAAATAGGACCTCAGGTCCTCGGCGGCCCGCCAATTGGAATAGATGCGGCTTACTTCCTTCACGATAAACCCGTCCACAAACGGCCGCGTAGACTCGGCGTCTTCCAAGTTAATGCCGTAATTGCCGATCAAGGGATAGGTCATGCAAACCATCTGGCCTTTATAGGAGGGGTCCGTCAAAATTTCCTGATAGCCCGTCATGCTGGTATTGAAAACCACTTCCCCGACCGCTTCTCCTTCGGCCCCGAAAGAAAAACCCCGAAAGATCCGCCTGTCCTCCAGCGCTAAAATGGCTGGTTTATGCACTCACAATCTCCCCGTTTTTCAAGACATGCCTTCCTTCGACAAAAACGTCCGTGGCTCGGCCCTTCATTTTCCAGCCGAGGAACGGAGAATTCTTGGATTTGGATTCAAACTTTTCTTTGTCGACCACCCATTCATAAGACGGATCAATCACGGTGATATCCGCGATGGCATTTTCCGATAAATGCCCTCGGTCTATTTTCAACACCTGTGCTGGCGCAAGCGACATTTTTCTCACAAGCTCTGGTATGGACAACGCCTTTTCTTCCACAAGTTTCAATGAAAGCGCCAACGACGTTTCGAGCCCGATGATGCCGAACGGCGCTTTGTCGAATTCCGCATCCTTTTCGCTCTCAGCGTGAGGCGCGTGGTCCGTCGAAATCACATCCAGCGTGCCGTCTTTCAAGGATTTTTTGATCGCATCCACATCGGCTTTCGTCCGAAGCGGCGGGTTCATCTTCGCGTTCGTATTGTAATGCAAGACCGACTCGTCCGTCAGATGAAAATAATGCGGGCAGGTCTCGGCGGTTACCTGCGACCCTTGAGCCTTGGCCTGCCGGATAAGATCCAGCGATTTCTTGGAAGAGATATGACAAAAATGAAGCCGGCCGCCGGTCATGTCCGCGAGCTGAATGTCGCGGGCCACCTCCGCGCTTTCCGACTCCACCGGAATCCCGGGAAGCCCCAGGCGCGTTGAAATAAAACCTTCGTTCATGCAGCCGCCGCAAAAAAGCGATTCGTCCTGGCAATGGGCCATGATCACCAGATCAAATTTCCTGGCATATTGAAGCGCGCGCCTCAAGATATTGGAATTCGTGATCGGGCGTCCGTCATCGGAGAGCGCGACGGCGCCGCCCTTTTTTAATTCTCCGAATTCGGTCAATTCTTTTCCTTCCTGCTTTAAAGTCACGGCTCCCACCGGCCAGATGCGGATGAGCGACAGGCGCTTGGCCTCGCCGATTAGAAATTCCATGTCTGAGCGCCGGTCGGACACGGGGTACGTATTGGGCATCGGACAAACACCCGTAAAACCGCCTTTGAGCGCCGCTTTTAGCCCCGTTTCTATCGTTTCCTTATATTCAAACCCGGGTTGTCTCAAATGCACGTGAATATCAATCAGGCCCGGTGAGACGATCTTGCCTTTCGCGTCGATTTCTTTATCGGCCTTCCCGGAGATCTTCTTGGCTACTTCTTTGATCCGGTCTTTTTCGATCAAAATATCCATCACGCCGTCGATCTTATTTTTCGGATCTACCACATACCCATTTTTGATCAGGGTTTTCACCCCACCACTCCTTTCGTCCGCGTATGCGGACCAATCGCGAGGCGATTGTAAGAAAGTAGTGGTGGGGTCATCGTTCCACCATCGTCGTCAAGAAAAGGGCTGCCATTCTGACCGCGACCCCGTTGGTCACCTGATCCAGAATCACCGATTGAGGTCCGTCCGCCACCTCCGCCTCGAGCTCGACGCCGCGATTGATCGGCCCCGGGTGCATGATAATCACGTCTTTTTTGGCTTTGTGCATTCTCTCTTTTGAAATCCCGTACTCCGCCGCATATTCGCGTATTGAAGGAAAAAAGGCACCCGTTTGCCGCTCAAGTTGAATTCTTAAAATATTCAAAACATCCTGGCCTTGGATGGCTTCATCGAGGTCGTAGCTGACTTCCACTCCCAGTTCCTCGATCTTTGCCGGGATCAGCGTCGGCGGGCCGCAGACCGTGATCTTAGCGCCCATTTTTTTAAGGCCCCAGATATTGGATCTGGCGACGCGTGAATGAAGGATGTCCCCCACGAGACACACCCTGATTCCCTCCAGCGTCTTTTTCTTTTCCCGGATCGTGAAAATGTCCAGAAGCCCTTGCGTGGGATGTTCATGGATGCCGTCCCCGGCGTTCACGACCCCCGCCTTGATCGAACGCGCCAGATATTCCGCGGACCCCGAGGAGGAGTGTCTCATCACGATCGTATCCACATGCATCGCCTCGATATTTTTGGCCGTGTCCCTTAAACTTTCGCCCTTCGAGGTGCTCGATCCTTGAGAAGAGAAATTGATAATGTCCGCCGAGAGACGCTTCGCAGCCAGCTCGAAGCTCGTCCGCGTGCGGGTGGAAGATTCAAAGAAAAGATTCGCGACAGTTTTTCCGCGCAGCGCGGGCACTTTTTTTACGTCGCGCGTGGAAACCTCTTTGAAAGATTCCGCGGTCTGAAGGATCAGCTCTATTTCTTCTTTCGAGAGTTCCTCCACGGACAAAAGATCTTTTTTGGTCCAGCGGAATTCCTTTTTAGTCCCCATCGGTTACCACCACCTCGTCTTTGGAATCTTTTTCCAAGAACTTTACTTGGACGTTCTCTTTTTCGCTTGTCGGGATATTCTTCCCCACAAAATCGGCGCGGATCGGAAGCTCCCGGTGGCCGCGGTCGATCAGGACCGCAAGCTCGATCCTTTTGGGGCGGCCAAAATCAATGAGCGCGTCGAGTGCGCAGCGGATCGTACGGCCGGTATACAGGACATCGTCCACGAGCACCACGATCTTATTATCCAGATCAAAACTGATCTCAGTCTTGCGGATGATCGGCTGTTCGGAGACCTTGGTCAGGTCATCGCGGTAGAGATTGATGTCCAGGGTTCCTAAAGGGCATGAGGATTTTGAGAGGGTTTCGATGGCCTTCTGCAGTCTTCCGGCAAGAATCACGCCACGCGTTTGGATGCCAACAAGCGCCAGGCCCGCGGTCCCTTTGTTCTTTTCCAAAATTTCATGGGCCATTCTCGCGATCGAACGCTCGATGGACTGGGAATCCAGGATTAATTTATCCATGGCGGCGAAAAAAAATCCCACTCTTTAGAAGAAGTGGGTCTAGACTGTGGATAGTACTCATCGCATTTCCTTTACAGGCCTCTCAAGGACCCATTTAAAAGGCTAAGCCCCTACAGGGGCGCAGTCCTGAGCCTGTCGAAGGATCAGAACTAAACTGGCGCGAGTATACTCTGAAGCGAACTGCTTGTCAATAGACCAGCCAAAAGAAAAAAATCAAAGCCGCCAGAATTCGGTACACGCCGAAAATAATGAAGTTATGATTTTTGATGTAATAAAGCAACCATTTGACGCCGAAGAGCGCCACAACGAAGGCGGCGGCAAACCCCGTCAAAAGGAAACTGGCTTGAGAGGACGAAAAAAGGGTCCGGTGTTTGATCAAATCAAGCGCCGTCGCGGCCAGCATCGTGGGGACCGCCAAAAGAAAAGAAAACTCCACGATCGTCTTTCGTTGGAAGCCCAGGAGAAGCCCGCCGACAATCGTCGCCGCGGCCCGTGAAACGCCCGGGATAATGGCGATTGATTGAAATAGACCCATGAGCATCGCCTGGCCGTAGGTCATCTTGGAAAGATCCTGCTCCACGATTTCTTTTTCCTTATACCACCGCTCGAACACAATAAGAAAAATACCCCCGATCAACAAAGACCACAAAACGACAGCGGTGTTCCCTAAGAGAAATTTCTTTACGAAAGAATAGAAAATAAATCCTAGAACCGCGGTCGGGAAGAAGGCCGCGATCACCCGTTTCAAAACCTCGCGGTCCACCAAGAGTTTTCTCCAATACAAGACCAGCACGGCCAGGATCGCACCCAGCTGAATCGCGATCTCAAAACTCTTGAGAAACCCGGTCTGCGCCAATCCCAGGGCCCTGGCCGTCAAAATCAAGTGCCCGGTCGAAGAAATCGGCAGGAATTCCGTAATTCCCTCCACGATTCCGAACACGACCGCGTGTAGTAAGTTCATGGATTATTTCCTTTTCAACAATTCAATTTTTCTTAACCGCAAAGTCTTTGAATTTTTCCTCAAGAGCCGAAAGATCCAAATCATAGATCTTTTTTATTTCCCCTGTGAAATCGCGCCCTTTCGACACCTCATGAAGCAGCGTATAAAAATTCCGGCTGTTATAGGTGAGGATCAAAAACCGGACAAGAAGCTCACTCTCCTGATAAAAGGTTTCGACCGCCGCCGGATAGGTCTTCATTTTTGCCAAGTCCCCGAGTGGGATAACCTTTTCCGGCTCGATCAACTGAAGCACCCTCACGTTGTACTCGTTGCCGCCAAATCCGGTCGCGATCGCGCGGTAACTCACGAACTCGGCGAACCCCTCGTTCAAAAATAAGGGGATCGGCCCTTCCAGAAATCGAAACACGATGATATGCGTGATCTCATGGGCCAGTGTTTTCTTGGGAGACAGCCAAAAAGGAGCGCGGTAAATGAAAAGTTCCCAGCCCGTCGTGAACGCGTCGCCTTCAAGGCTGGATTGGATCCTTTCATTAAAGTGATGCCAAACTTCTTTGTCCTGAAAAACAAAGATCTGGCTTTTTTTCTTCCAGGGATCTACCGTAACGCCGAAAAGTTCTTTGACCCATTGATAATAGAGTTCCGCGTAAATGGTGATGGTCTCCGCCTCTTTTTCATCCGTAAAGTGATAAATGAAATGATCTGTCTCGGCGTGTTTCCAAAGACCCTTGGACTCGGATAACGCGGCACGGCCAGCCGGGCTGATATCTTTATCGGATAACTCGTCGAAGGAAATAGTCGGAATCGGAGCGGCGCAAAGCAACGAAGCGGGAAAAACAAAAACCAAGAGAGCGGGAATGAAAAAAATTTTCATGAGGAAAAATGCTTGTGAAAAATAATCATGAGAAGGAGAAGTACCCAGAGCACCGCGTCAAAAATAAGGATTCCTGTCAGCGGAAACGAAACGGCGTCTCCGAAACAACCACAGTCGTCAATCGGAAGCTTTCTCGAAAGCGCGGATCCGACGACCGCAATAAAGGCGGATACTAAAATCCAAAGCGCCGTGAGGCTTGTCCGGATTTTAAATCCCGCGATTAGAAAAATACCGAGCGCCAGTTCTACCCAGGGAATCACTCTCGCGACAACCACGGCGCCGTGATCGCTCAAAACCTTATAACTCTGGACCACCAAAATAAAGTTTTCATAGTTGCGGGTCAGTTTTTCAACTCCCGATACCAAAAACAAAATCCCTATTAAAATCCTTATCGTCACGACCAAAACGCCGAGTGGTTTTTTCATGATTTTAACAACTTTAGCGCTTCCGGCGTCTCGCGCTTATTCCCGATGACCTCTACCTCCAAATTTTGAGGATTTCCATGGATCCCGTTTTTCAATAAGACGCTTTCAAGCGGATGAATCTTCTTCGAACCGAACATATCCGGGACAAAATCCACCAACCCCTCGTATGTTTTTCCCTGATATTCAATGCGGACGATATCCCCCTCATAGATTTCTCTCCTATTCTTGTCCGCGAAAGAAGTACTCTCAAAAAATTCGCAGTCTTCATAAGGAGCGCGTTTCACGGGCCTGCCCCGGCCGTCATTGGTCCCTTCGTCATCCTCGCATAAAAGCACATGCAGGAATTTTTGGTAACCTCGATAATACATCTTATTTTCTTTTTTATGCCAGACGCGGAATTTAAGTTCTTTCATTATTCACCATAAAATTTCCGCCAAATTACTTGGCGGATCCGCCGCGATTTTTGGCGGAGAACAAAATCACGAATTCTCCCAAAACTTTTTTGCCGGAAAAACGCTCGATGATTTTTTTCACCTTCGCGCGCACGACCTCCTCAAATTTCTTGGTGAGCTCCCGTGCGACGACGATCTCAATGTCCCCGAGCACCGCGGCGATCGCCTCCAACGTCTTCAGCAACCGGTGGGGCGATTCGTAAAAAATGACGGTTCTTTCTTCTTCCTTGAATGAGAGAAGCTTGTTTTTTCTCTGGCCCGATTTTATCGGCATAAAACCTTCGAAAATAAAACGGTCCGTCGGAAGTCCCGACACCGACAGCGCGCACAAAAACGCGGAAGGCCCTGGGATAGACTCGATCCGAATGTCCTTTTCGATGGCGCGGCGGACCAGGCGGTACCCCGGATCCGAGATGCCGGGAGTTCCCGCGTCCGAAATAAGGGCGACGGCCGCGCCTTGCTCCAGTTTTTGAATGAGCCGTGGCGCTTGCTTTTTTTCCGAAAAATCAAAGTAACTGACCACGGGCTTCCGGATGCCGTAATGATCCAACAGGATCCTCGAATGGCGGGTGTCTTCGCAGGCGATGATATCGACTTTTTTTAAAACCTCGATCGCCCGGACCGTCATGTCCCCAAGATTTCCAATAGGCGTGGCGACGAGATAGAGAGTGCCGCTGGGCATTACCCCACCACCTCTTTTTTGCCTCTTGGCAAAGGCGCGCTACGCGCGCCGAGGCGATTAAACTCTATTCCCATTCCTATTTGATTGAAAACCAATGTCGCCTCCAAAAGAGGTGGTGGGGTTACTCGACCGTGACGGATTTGGCGAGATTCCGCGGCTGATCGATATCCTCCCCAAACTCACGGGCCACGCAGTAGGCGACAAGTTGAAGCGGCAAAACCGTCAGGAAAGGAGAAAAGATCTCCTGGGTCTCAGGCACCTTGATCAAATAAAAAGGATCCACCCGGTAGATTTCCGTGTCCCCCTCCGTCACAATCGGAATGACCAGCCCTCCGCGCGCTTTGATCTCCTGAATGTTCGAAATCATCTTGTCGTAGGTCTTGGATTTCGGCGCAAGGCAGATCACCCACGGGTTTTCGTCAATGAGCGCGATCGGCCCGTGCTTCATCTCGCCCGCCGGATAACCCTCGGCCGGAATGTAGGAGATCTCTTTAAGTTTCAGCGCCCCCTCGAGCGCGTTCGGGTAATTGATGTTTCTTCCCAAATATAGAAAGAAACCGTTTGGGGAGCGTTTGCGTTTTTCAGGGTCAGTCAAAAAATATTTCTCGAGCTGAGCGTGATAACGCACGTTAAAATCGTGCGCCTTGTCGGCCCATTCCTTTTCATCTTTTTTATAATCATCCAATACTTTTTGCATTTGTGACGGGATCCGAAAAAACTCTTTCAACAAGCCTCGCATCTCCTTGGCTGGCAGCGATTTAAAAAGATCCGCGAAATAAAGCGCTAGCAAGTAGAGAACCGTGAGCTGTGCCGTGTAGGCCTTGGTCGAGGCGACAGCGATCTCAGGACCGGCATGGGTGTAAATGCCCCCTTTCGCCTCCCGTGAAATAGAGCTTCCGAGCACGTTGCAAATCGAGAGCGTCAGCGCTTTCTTTTTTTTCGCCTCTCTTAAACCCGCCAGTGTGTCGGCGGTTTCTCCGCTTTGAGAAATCGCGATCACAAGCGACTCTTTTCCGATCTTGGGATTGCGATAGCGAAATTCAGAAGACGTGTCTACCCAGACCGGAATATCGGTCAACTCTTCAAAAACGTATTTGGCGGTGAGCCCTGCGTGATACGCCGTGCCGCAGGCAATGATGACAATCCGTTTGATCTTCTTAAACTCGGCTGGTGTGATTTTTAACTCATCAAAATGAATCTGCCCGTTCGTGATCCGCTCACGCAAGAGCGCGGTCATGATCCCCGGCTGCTCAAAGATCTCCTTCAACATGAAATGCGGAAAACCACCTTTTTGCGCCTGCGTGATGTCCCATTGGATCTTCGCCGGCGCGCGGTGGACAGTCTTGTTGGATTCGTCAATAATCTTGTAGGAATCGCGCATGACGGAGACAATCTCGCCATTCTCGATAAAAATCACTTGGCTGGTATGATCCAGGAAAGCGGAGACGTCGCTGGCGAGGAAGTTTTCTTCCCGGCCGATCCCGAGCACTAGCGGGCTGTCCATTTTTGCCGCGACGATCTTGCCTGGTTCCTTGGAGCACATCACCGCGATCGCATAGGTGCCTTTCAAGTCTTTAAGCGCGCGTTGAACCGCGTTCTCCAGATTTCCCTTATAATATTTTGCGATTAAATGGGTGATGACCTCCGTGTCCGTTTGCGAACGAAAGACAACACCTTCCTCCTGGAGCGCTTGCTTTAAATCAAAATAATTTTCAATGATGCCGTTGTGAACGACCGCGATCCGGTCGTCCTTGTCGAGATGGGGGTGGGCATTTTCCCGGCTGGGCACTCCATGTGTCGCCCAGCGGGTATGGCCGATGGCTGTGGTGCCCTTTAAGGGATGGGATTTGAGGATTTGTTCGAGATTCCGGATCTTGCCGCTTGTCTTTTCCACCGCAATGGCATTCAGGCCATTTTGGACGGCAAGCCCCGAGGAGTCATAACCGCGATACTCGAGGTGTTTTAACCCCTGGAGAATGACTCCTTGGGCTTCTTTTTTCCCTGTATACCCATAGATTCCGCACATAGCCGCTCATTCTACCGCAAAACGGACATTCTTCACAATACTTTGGTTTTAACAATTTATTCTGCTATAATTTTTGAACACTCATGACAACCGCGACGAGAAATTCGAGGCCCTGGATACTGCTCAATCCCGGTCCGGTCAATGTGACCGACCGTGTGAGGCAAGCGCTTTTGAAACCGGATATTTGCCACCGGGAAGAAGAGTTTTTCACGCTTTTAAGATCCGTTCGTCAAAAACTCCTCAAAATTTTCAAAATCCAAGACACCCATACGGTCGCGGTTTTCTCGGGATCCGGCACGACCGCGCTAGAGGCGATGCTGTCCTCTTTCGCGAGGATGCATCAAGCGATTCTTGTTCTCTCCAACGGCGTGTACGGCGACCGCATGAAAACCATCCTTGAAATACACGGCACACCGGTCCGCGTGCTTTCAAGCGAGGCGGGGGGCTTTCCCGCTCTCGGAAAAATTGAAACGCTTTTAAAAAACGACGCTTCGATCCACGCCGTCGCGATGGTGCATCATGAAACATCCACCGGCATGTTGAACCCGCTGCGGGAGGTGGGCCGGCTCGCTAAAAAATACAAAAAAACGTTCATCGTCGACGCGATCAGTTCCCTGGGCGCTGAGAAAATAGATTTTAAAAAGGATTCGATCGATATCCTAAGCGGGACTTCCGGCAAGTGTCTCCACGGACTTCCCGGAGCGTCGTTCGTGATCCTTTCAAAAAAAACGGTGCAAAACTTAAAACGGCAAAGACCCAAAACATTGTCCCTGGACCTTTTGAGCACTCTCGAAGCCGAGGAAAAAGACGACACTCCTTTCACGCCGGCCGTGCAAATATTCTACGCGTTCCACGAGGCGCTAGAGGAGCTGATTCAGGAGGGTTTGAATCACCGTATCGAAGATTACGCTAAAAAAAATGCACTCCTGGAAAACGGTTTCGTGCGGCTAAATTTTGCCTTTCTGGTTAAAAAAAAATACCGCTCCCATGTGCTCACGGCCCTTTGGCTGCCGCCTGCTCTTTCCTATGTGAAACTTCACGATGCTTTAAAAAAGCAGGGGTTCGTCATTTACGCGGGACAATCCGAACTGAAAGGCAGGATTTTCCGTGTCTCAAATCTCGGAGACATCAAGCGAAGTGACCTCAAACGATTTCTCTCGGTGCTTAGGAAAATATTAAAGCGGCTCGGGCGCGCGGTCCAAAGCCCTCGATGATCAATCGCGCACTCTCGAAGCCGCTGACGGCGTTGCTGCTGAAAACTCCGTTAACGCCCAATCAGGTTACGGCAATCAGTCTTGGGTTTGGGATCCTCTCGGGCGTCTTTTTCGCGGGTGGCGATACCGCTTCCACCCTCTTGGCCGCGCTCTTTTTCCAAATCGCCGCGGTGCTGGATAACTGTGACGGTGATATCGCGAGGGCTAAGGATTTAAAAAGCGAATTCGGAGGATGGTTTGACGTCGCCACGGACGTTTTAGTGGATATCGCGCTTTTCTCAGGCCTCACCGTGGGGCTGCTGCGTCAAGGGGCGAACGGGCCGGTCGTTGCCTTGGGCATTTTATGTGTGACTGGGAGTCTCGTTAATTTGATCATTGTCTGCCTGGAGAAAAAAAAGGGTTTCGGACCCGCCGTCTTTGAGCAACCGCATCCCGAAGGAAGCCGCAGAGAAAGCATTTTTCATCGAATCGCGGAAGGGGTCCGGGAAGGCGATTCCTCGTGGCTCGTCGTGGTTTTCACGCTTTTTTCAAAAACGGAGTGGCTTCTTTGGTTTTCGGCCGTTTACATGCAGATTCTCTGGATAAGCGCGATCGTCATGAACTTTAAATGGTTGTTTAAGAGATTGAAAACATGAAAATCGCAAAATTTCTGCTCTTGGCACTCGGGGTTTATATTCTCTATCTCACGGTCAGGGTTGTCGGCATCGAGAATATCTCGCGTCAGCTCTACGCGCTTAAATGGCAGCTCGTCCCGCTTTTACTGATCTACCCCGTGATCTTCGCGTTTGACACGCTCGGATGGAAATACGCGTTCCCGAAAGAGCTTCCAAAAAATATTTCTTTCCTCGACCTTTATTTTATCCGCATCATCGGAGAAACCTTTAACGTCGTGATCCCATGGGCGGCCTCGCTGGGAGGAGAGCCGCTGAAAGCCGAGCTTTTGAAATCCAAACACGGTATTTCTCTTTCCGAAGGAGTCGCCTCGATCCTGATCGTCCATACCACCTTTTGGATTTCTCTCAATCTATTCGTGATCGGAGGCATCCTCGTCACCTTAAAAACTTTCCCGCTCACGCCGCTTCTGTGGAAAAGCGTCTTGATCTTCATTGTGTGCCTGGGGTTTATAGCGATTCTTCTCGTGATAGGGCTGCATCTGGGGATTTTTAAGCATGTCCATTCGCTCGGGGAAACACTTAAATGGTGGGGGCCAAGCTCCGAAAAAAAACACAAATACCTTCAACTCGACGACAAGATCAAAAAATTTTATACGGCGAATCCAAAAAAATTCTTTCTATCCTCATGCTTCAATTTCCTGGGATGGTTCACCGGCGCGTTCGAGGTGTATTTCATCGCGCAAATCCTCAACATTCCGCTGGGCCTGCGCGAAGCCTGGCTTCTGGAATCGCTGATCCAGGTCTTAAGGATCGTCACTTTTTTTATTCCGGCCAGCGTCGGCGCCCAGGAGGGCGGGATCGTCCTGATATTTCTTCAATTTGGATTTGAAAATTCGGTGGGTCTAACCTTCGCGATCATCCGCCGCATCCGCGAGATCATCTGGCTCGGGCTCGGGCTTATCTTATGGTTTCTGATGGAAGACCGTCCAAAAATCAAAGCCGAGGTCCGCTAAAATTTTCTTTTATCCACGAGCCGCACGAGCTTCCGGCCGTTTCTCAATGTCCCTTTCGCGTGCAACCGTAGATCTATCTTAAAAAGCCCAAGCTCGTAACTTTTCCACGCGTCCGTCAGCTCCTTCCGGATATTTGAAAAAATAATTTCCTTTAGATCCGATGGGTTCACGACGTCGTCCAGTGCCTCCACATGAAATTCGATCAAATCTTTATGAGAGTCTTTATCAATGATGATTTGCCAATCGGAGCTCAAGCCCTTGATCGAGTTTAAAATAGGTTCAAACATCCAGGGCGCCAGATTTCCCATCGCGGTGGCGGTCCATTCATTCACCCGGCCTCTTAATTTCGCAATTCTCCTTCCGGGAAGTCCGGAGGGAGAATTGCGATCCGCCGCGCTTTTTGGCGGATGAGGTTCCAAGAATTTGGTGATATCCCCGGAGCGGTATCGGACAAGAGGCATCACACGGCGATTCAGATTGGTGTAAACAAGCTCTCCATAGCCTTCATTGTCGGCGCCTATGATTTCAAAAAAATTATGAAATTCGTTCAAATGGTAGCCCGCTTTGTCCCTGGATTCCATGCCAATCGCCCCGAATGCCTCGGTTTGCCCATAGCTTAAAAGGCAATCCGCTTTCCAAACGCTTTCGATGTAGCGGCGCATCGCTTCCGTCATGTTTTCACCACCGCCCAGGATTAACTTCAGAGGCCAGCCTCCGGCCCTATCGGGCCGTTCTCCGAAGCTATCGCTTCGTTGAAGCGGAGCTAGGCCCGGAGGGGCGCCTTTTTTTTCAGCCACTTCGGAAAGGCCGAGAAGCCACGAAGGGTCACCGACAATCACGGTTATCCTATAGTCTTTTAACCGTTCATAAAATTCGGACGGCGGGATTCTCCCCGCCTCGACGTGAAAACATCCAAGCGCCTCGCAGGACGCCTGTAACACGGGCCCTGAAACCCAAAAAGAGTAGTCAAACGCACTCGCCACACGATCCGTGGGCCTCACGCCGACCCCCCACAATCCCACCGCGCCAGCCAAACCCGCTTCCCTGATTTCATTTCTGGAAAAATAAACCCGCTTCGGTTTCTTGGAGGTCGTCCCGGTCGTTTCATAGGCGGTGTCGGGTTTCTGACATACAAATTCATCGACATGTTCCCGGAGATCTTCCGCGGTCGTGAAAAAATCCCCGAGATCTTCCGGCCCCGTCACTTGCTTCGGATTTATTTGATGCTGATCGAATTTTCTTCGGTAAAATTTGGAATGTTTATAGACAAATAAAACCGTCTTCTTAAAATTTTCCTGTTCGATTTTTTTTAAAAAAGTTGGAGGCACTTTGGAGTAGAGCCAAAACCCGCGCGCGGCGGGATTGCCGAAGGGAATTTTTTGAATCAGGGATATTAGCGGCACTTTTTGAATAAAAGCTCAAAACATTCAATCGCCAAATCCATTTCGTCTTCAGTAATGTCAAAACATGGCGCGATTGTGAAAACGTTTTTGTAATACCCGCCGACGTCCAACACCAGACCCATTTTTCCGCGTGAAGTTTTAAGCTCACCTTTCATCCCTTCGGTGAAAATTTTATCGGCCAGCTCCCGGTCCGGCGTATAGCCGTCGGGTTTACAAATTTCCATGCGAAGCGCAAGCCCCATGCCGTCCACATCGCCGATGATCTTCCGGTGGCGCTTTTGTAGAGCTCTTAGCCGAGACAAAAACGCCTTGCCCTTCCGGGTCACCATTTTCGCGTAGTCGGTTTCTTCGGTCATTTTCATCACTTCAAGACCCACCGCCGTACCGAGCGTGTTGGAGGAAAAGGTCGAGTGGGTGGAGCCGGCGGGGAATACTTTAGGATTGATGAGTTCTTCGCGGGCCCAGATGCCTGAAAGCGGATTCAGGCCGTTCGTCATCGCCTTTCCAAAAACGACCACATCCGGTTTCGTGTCAAACTGCGCGAGCGCCCACAATTTGCCCGCCCGATAAAATCCCATTTGAATTTCATCGTCCACCATCAAAATTTTATGGCGATCGAGAATTTTCCGCAAGTAAGGAAAATACTCTTTCGGAGGGATCACATAGCCGCCGGTCCCCTGAATGGCCTCGACATAAAACGCGCCGTACTCCGACTCCTTGGCCTTCGCGTCCCAGACGCCGTTGTACTCCGTCTCGAACAATTTCTCGAATTGTTTCACACAGTACATGCCGCAGTCGGGATATTTTTTTCCGTAGGGGCATCGAAAACAGTAAGGGTAAGGGACAAAATGCGCCTTATCAGAAAAGTGCCCGTAGCGGCGGCGGTAGCGGTAACTTGAGGTGATCGCGGAGGCGCCGAGTGTGCGGCCGTGATACCCGCCCATGAACGCGAACACAAGATTCTTGCCCGTGTGGTTACGCACGAGTTTCAGGGAATCCTCGACCGCCTGCGACCCTCCGACATTGAAATGAACTCTTCCTTTTTCGCCGAATATCCTCTCCATGGACTTGGCGATCTTCTCGGCAAGCTCTACCTTTTCGTCATGAAGATACTGGCAGGCAAGCTGGGGAAGTTTGTCGATCTGTTTTTTGAGCACGGCGCCCAGGCGCGGGTTCGCGTAGCCGAAGCTTGCAGCCGAATACCACATCTGAAGATCCAGATGCGCGGTCCCTTCTTTATCGTAGAGATAGCTGCCTTCACACCGTTCGAAAAACTTGGGTGGCTCGAGATAATGGACCGTGTCACCCTGGGAACAGTATTTTTTTTCTTTCTCCCGGAGTTCTTTCTCAGATCGTTTCATAAATTCTTTCCCCTTGCCGGACGTTTTTTAATAGCCATTCCGTAATGTCACTAAACCCGGCGTATTTTTGATGAGGAATGTGATGCTCCTCGCAGTAACTCAACAATTTCCCTTTCGCGAAAGTAAGGTCGGTGATCTCCGCCGCAAAACGATCGGACAAACCGTCGCCGACAAAAACGATTTTCTCGCCGGCAAGAGCGTTTTTTTTGATCACCGAGGGTTTGCAATTGGCACAGCCGTGATCGCAGCCGCGATTGGCAAAAATCGCCTTCAGGCCCTTGCCGGTCCAGTAGAGCTCATTGCAAAAAACAGGCAAGGAGGCAAGAAGCTCCGGAAAACCCTTGAGGGATTTATTTAAGATGTGTTCAATGAAAAGGTCAAAACCGTCGCTGACGATGCAAACAGGGATCGAGAGGCGCTTCGCCTCCCTTAAAAAAGAAATAAAGTGCGGATCGATCTTGATTTCCTCGATCAGTTTCATGAGATCGCTTTCCGTCGTCACCACAAAATCGATTTGTCTGGAAAGGCATTCTCTTGAACCGATGCGGCCCTCCACCCAGTCTTTTTCCACCGTCTTCCACTCTTTTTTCGCGAAGCGATCCAAGACCCGGTCCACCACATCGGTCGTCGTGATCGTACCGTCGAAATCGATGAAGAACTTTGGGGGGGCTGGCATCTTATCCTTTAAACCGTTTGACTATCAGCGCAATATTCTGTCCGCCGAAACCAAAGGAATTGCTCAAGACCGTTTCCACCTTTTTTTCTCTGGCCTTATTCGGCACATAATCCAGGTCACAGGCCTCGTCTTTGGTCTCATAATTGATCGTCGGCGGGATCACGCCGTCCCGTATCGTCAGGACGCTGGCGATGAGCTCGACCGCGCCGGCGGCCGCGATCATGTGGCCGAGCATGGATTTAATCGAACTCATGGGGATGGATTTCGCGTGTTCCTGAAATACCTCTTTGACCGAATGGGTCTCAATCTGGTCGTTCAGCTGAGTCGAAGTCCCGTGCGCGTTGATAGTGTGAATCTCGTCCTCCCGAAGTTTCGCATCTTGAAGCGCCAGCCGCATGGCCTGGATCGCACCCCGTCCCTCCGGATGCGGATCCGTCAGGCGAAATGCGTCGGACGTACCTCCATAGCCAGAAAACTCGGCGTAAATTTTCGCGCCGCGGTTTTTGGCGTGTTCAAGCTCTTCCAAAATCAAAACTCCGCTCCCTTCCGAAAGAACAAACCCGTCCCGGTCTCTGTCAAACGGGCGCGAGGCACGCTCAGGGGATTCGTTTTTCACCGATAGCGCCGTCAAAAGATTAAATCCCGCGACCCCGAGCGGATGAATCATGGAATGAGTGCCCCCCGTGATCATCACATCCGCTTCGCCGCGGCGAATGAGTTCGGCCGCTTCCCCGATCGCCTGGCTTGACGCCGCACAGGCCGTGAGACAATTGGAGACCGGGCCTTCGACGTTGAACACTTCTGCCAAATGGTTGACGATCTGATAGGGTTCCTGCTCCAAGATCACTTTCGGCTTGAGGCGCCGAGACGCATTTTTAAAATAACTCTCGCGGTTGACCACACCGTCGCCGTTCTCGATCGCGTCGGAAACGATCGAGGCGTATTCCACAAAATTAAACCCTCCGTCGCCTGCTCCAAAATAAATGCCGATCCGCTCCGGGTTTATCGAACCGTTTTGAAATCCGGAGTCGGCCGCCGCTTCCGAGACGGCCTGAAGCGCGAAATGACTGTTTCGGCCAAGTTCCCGAAGGCCGGCGCTTCTTCCGTTCCATTGATTAAAATCAAAATTCTTAACTTCACCGGCGATTTTCGTCGGGAAACTCTCCGCGTTAAAAATGGTGATGTTCCGGATTCCCGACCGGCCGGCGCAAAGCGCCTGCCAGGTATCCCGGACGTTATTTCCCAGAGGGGTCACCGCGCCAAGCCCCGTGATTACGACTCTTTTTTCCATTTTAACTTTCCTGGTAGGGCCGCGTGATAATCGCCACACTCTGCCCGCCCAAACCACAGGTATTGGTCATCACATTTTTTATCTTGTGACGGGAGGAGCTGCCTTTGACGATCTCAAATCTCCACGGACGCGTCGGTTTATTGAAATTCATCGTCGGTGGGATTGTTTGAGACTGTAAAGCCAATGTCGAAATGATGAGATCAATCGCGCCGGCCGCAAAGCCGGTAAAGCCCATGACCGGTTTTGAGGCGCTGACACGAAGCCGCGGGCCTGACCCGTTGAACACTCCCTCAATCGCTTCGGCCTCCAGCGTATCTTCTTTCGCCAGTCCCAAACCGCAGGCCTGGATATAATCCAATTCTTCCGGAAGAACCGCCGATTCTTTAAGCGCTGCACGCATCGCAATTTTCGGGCCGGAGGCGCTGGACGATCCAAATCCCACGATTTCCGCGTAGATCTTCGCGTTTCTTTTTTTAGCGTGTTCCAGGGATTCCAACACCAAAAATCCGGCGCCTTCTCCGATGACGAGGCCGTTTGAATCGGCGTCAAACGGTTTATACACTTTTGTCGGGTCGCCAGCTGACGACTCGGAAAGCATCCCCAATATCCGGTATTGGGAAAGTCCGACCGCGTTTACTTTTGATTCGGCGCCGCCCGCGAGCATGAGGTCCGCGGCGCCCCGCTCAATGATCCGCATCGCCTCGCCGACCGCTTGAATCCCGGAGGAAACACCGGTCGTGATCGTGTTATTCGGCCCTTGAAGGTCGAAAAGAATTGAAATGTGGCAGGCCGGCATGTTCGGCAGGTATTTCAAAAGCCACAAAGGAAAAAGATTTGAAATACCTTCCTCGCCGAACTTTTTAAGATCAAGCTTTCCGTCATCACCCATGGAACTTTGAATGCTGTAGGCGAGTTCATCGAGCTCGTGATTCAAAACGCCGGATCCGACAATCACGCCGATGCGGCCCCGGGGCATGCTTAAATTTTTTACGCCGGCGTCCTCAAGCGCGAGAGCGGCCCCGGCCACGGCCAGCTGAATGTCGCGCGCCATGACTTTGATCGCTTTTTTTTGGGTGATATATTTTTCCGGCTGAAACGCCGGAATCCATGCGCCGAGCGGCTTCCACCCGTTTTCGAACTTAAGACTTCCGATGCCGGAGCGGCCTTCGAGTACGGCGTTCCAAAGCGGCGTCACACCCTCTCCCAGCGCCGTGATGGCCCCGAGCCCCGTGATCACAACTCGTTTTCTCAAAACAGTTTCTCCTCACTCATCTTGACGACATTCAGAATATCGTAATGCCTCAAAAAATTCTCATTAAAAACAACCTGTTTTTGATGATCCTCGCCGAGCGTCTCGACCGTGATTAAAAGAATCTTGGCCTCCGCCACAAGTTCGCCGCCGAGCTTGACGGTTCCCGAAATCCAGGCACCTTCCTCGCGCTCTTTTTCGATTGTCGCTTCCACCAGAAGCCGACAGGGAGGCGAGATCTCCCGCAAAAACCGGGCCTCGCTGATCTTGGCCAGAATCACTTCCTTCTCGAAATTGATCCCTACGCCGAAAAGCACCCCTCCGGTCTGGGCGATCATCTCGACAAGCAACGTTTCCGGAACCAACGGCCGTCCGGGAAAATGATCCTTAAAAAAATCCTCTTCGCCGGTGAAAGATTTTCGTGCCCTGGAATAATGCCCCTTCTTTAACACCTCAAAATGTTCTATCAGGTCCCAACGCATAATTTACACGCCACTCAGTCCCCGGCAGCCGACCACGACATAATTCCGGTGCTTTTTGAGTAGCGAAATTTCTAAATGATTCCGTTCTTTTTTGAGGCGGCGGAATGACCCTTTCAGGCGGACCGCCAGCCGGCGATCGGAGCGAGGAGAAATTTGAATGTCTTGAAAACCGGACATTCCCATCCAGGCGGGTGACAGGGCCTTGAAAACTGCTTCCTTGGCGGCCAAAAGAACCGCCAATCGTTCATGCGGTTTTTTGTCTTTTTGAATATAGGAAATTTCTTCGCGGCTAAAGAGGGTTTTGAGACGACGACCATGAGACCGGTAAAGCGATTTTGCCGTTTCAAGCTCCACGAGATCCACACCCAACGGAAAAGAGTCCTTCAACGAGATGCTATTTATCGGCTGTGGCAAGTTTCTCGGAAAGATAATCGACGATCATCCCCACTGTAAAAACATTTCCAAGATTCGAAACAAGCGGATCCTTCGAAAATTCATTCCAATGCCCGTTGCGGACCCGTTTCTTCAATTCTTCAAGGCCGGCGGCGGTCACGCGGCCGTCTTTCACATAGCGGGCGTCCGTCAGGAGCTTTTCGGGAAAAAGCTCGCCTTTGGGAATTTTTATTTTAAACACCTTTTCCAGACGAAACACGATGTCCAAAAAATCGATGGACTCCGCCCCGAGATCTTTGATCAATGACGACTCGAGCGTGATCTCGCTCTCGTTGACCTTGAGCGCCTGGGCGATGATCGATTTGACGTTCTTGATCATTTCTTGTTTCTCGTTCTGCATGAAGACTGGCTCACTCCTCTTTCATTTATTTGCGGCCGAGAAGACTCAAACCCCCGTCCACATGAATGATTTGTCCCGTAATATAACGCGCCTCTTCCGAGGCCAAAAAGAAAACAACGGCCGCGATATCTTCGGGTTCCGCGAAAGAACCCAGCGGGATCCTTTCCTTGATCTTCCCGCCGAACGCCGAACGCACGGGCTCGGACATCCGCGTATTCACCATGCCCGGAGAGACCGCGTTCACGGTCACATGCTTCGAGGCAAACTCGGACGCGAGCGATTTCGTGAAAGCGTTGATCGCGCCTTTCGAGGCGGCGTAATTGGCCTGGCCTACCCCGCCAAACTCCGCGACCACCGAGGAAATGTTGATGATTCTTCCCGCGCCTTGCGTGATCATTCCCTTGGCCGCGGCCTTGCAAAAAGAGTAAACGCCTCCGAGATTTGTTTCCAAAACTTCCTTCCAATCCTCGTCGGAGAGCGTCAAAAAAAGACCGTCGCGGATGATTCCCGCGTTATTGACCAACACGTCGAGACGCTGTTCTTTCTCTAAAATCTTATCAACCGTCTCTTCGACTTTGTTTCGATCGCGCACGTCGCAACACCGATAGGAAACGGCCACTTTCTTCCCCAAAGAATCAACCAGCGCCTTTGCGTCTTCTTCGGAAGAGTGATAAGTAAAATAAACCTTTGCGTCTTCTTTTGCGAAGCGTCGGACGATCGCCGCGCCGATCCCACGAGAGCCGCCCGTCACCAAAACGACTTTGCCCTTCATACAGAATTACTTTCCCACGGGCTCAAGCGTCACATGCGCGGTCAACGCCTTTTTGGAAAGACTGCTTTCGAGACCGTTGACCCAATCAATCCGCCCTTCGAAAGAACGAAAACGGTCTTCCTTTTTCAATAAGCGTACAAAAATTTTCAACTCGCTTTCCGGCCTGATAAACTGCCCAAACTTCACTTCCTCGGCGCTCACGAGCCTGAAAAAATCTCCCCGGCGGTTTTCGGACAAAATCAAAAGCTCCGAGGCGGCCTGAATCAGCGTTTCCAAGAGCAACACGCCCGGCATGACCGGAAATCCTTCAAAATGGTCTTTTAAAAACTCTTCACTGCCTTTCAGCGTATAGAACGCCGTAAGACTTTCATTCTTTTTTACTTCGGCAATCCTATCAATAAAAGAAAACGGTCCCAAAACGCGCCAGTCTCCTTCGTCAATTTCAGGCAACAAAGGGATAATATATCATGAATGGGCCAAAAATGCCAAACTATCCCGAGGAGGGCCTCGTAGCCTCAGCCGCGCGGCGCTCTTCTCTCAGGTCCTTGACGGGGTTTCCTCCCCAGACGCCTTTGGCCGGAATTTTGGTGCCCTTCGGCAGGAAACTGCAAGGAGCGATGGAGGCCCCGTCCCCAATCTCGCAATCCGGCATGATGACGGACCCCAGGCCGATCGAGACATGCTTCCCCAGCTTCGTCGAGCCAAGACGCAAAAACCCTCTTTCGGACCCGTGGCAGATGAGCGCGACGCCGCCGCCAATCAGCGTATGGTCTCCGATCTCGAGCATCGCCAGGTCCGCGAGGCCTGACGTATTGATATTGACGCCGTTTCCGATTTTGGCGCCCATCAAGCGGTAAAACAGCGTTTGAAAAGGAGAAAGACGCAAGACATCCAAAAACGCGCTGTTGGCCAGCAAAATCAGGGAATTATAACCCATCCAGTGAAGCGCTTCTTTCGAATGGATCGTATAGAGACCGGGGGCGATTCGAAAACGAAACAAATTCTTCACGAACACACAGAGGAAAATGAGCGCCAGGCCGAATAAAAAATAACCGAACGCGATGGAAAAAGAAAACGCGAGGATCTTAAGCCACACGGGATAAATTCCCATGGCTTTCCACACACTATAAAAAAAGAAAATCATCGGGAAAAGCGCTAATCCCAGAACCGAAATCGCCAACAAATGAAGAAACCATATCCACAGACCAAACCGCGTCTCTTCCCACTGGGCTTTTTTCAGCTTTTCTTCTTTTTCCATGACACTTGATTTTATCACACTACCGCACGGCTGGCGAGCTTATGACAGCTACCTAAGGCCCCACCGTTTACCCTTTTGTCCTCCGTGCGCATTGACTATATTTAGATATGTTTTACGCAGCACTATTGAAAACTTAGAACCTTTCGGGTATACTTCACTAACTGTTTTTTTGGTTTTAAGAAACCTTTCTATAAGGGCTAAACAAAGGAAAATTTCATGCCGCTGAATCGCGTTCTTTTTTCGGTCATTTTTACAATCTCTATGCTTACGGGGACGGTGTATGCTACGGCGGCCACATTGGATATTATTGTGGATAATACCCCACCCTCGAAAACTTTTGTTCAAACACGACATTCTCGCGGGCTTACTTATGTCCGTAAAGTTACACAAGCATTTTGGCCATTGAATCAATCAGGTAATAAAAAAACTAGGAGATTTGTCACTGCCGTCCGCGAGGTCTATGATTCAAAAGGTCTCTTGAAAACAAGTACAACTTGGCTGAACACCTATGATCAGAATGGAAAAAAAGTGTGGCCGTCAGATAAAAATACGCACAACTACATTTATGACGCTAAGGATATTTTGTCGACAGAATATGCGGTTGGTTTTTCTTATGACAAGCGGCATAAAGTGGTCCGCCAGACTGGCAGCATTACCTTTCATGGAAACACATCCACAACATACAATATTCAATATGATTTAAACTCTAAAGGGCAGGTGGTTGGGACTCATGTGATTGGTCCTGATGGCATGGAAATTCCTTCCTTTACCAGCATTGGTTACAAAAATCCTTCCAAGTTTATCGATATCCTCAAAAATTATTTACCCGCTCCACAACCGCAACAGGCCATAGTCAATTTTGAAGTACAAGGGGACATTACTTTCAATGCCAACAAAACTTGGGATTTTAGCAAGTTTACTATCAACGTAATAGGTTCAGTTTCGATAAGTCCAGATTCTAATGGATATGATATTTATATTAACGGTGATGCTCAGATAGCCTCGGATGGTGACTTGGATTTGAGTCAATATAGCGGCGGTATTTACGTTTCTGGAGATCTCACGCTAAGCCCCAAGGGGAATTTAATCCTGGGCACGATACCTATCCAAACTGGCGGTTCACTTGCCATCCAAACAGGGGGAACCGTCAACAGTTCTGGAACGATTACCGGTGATGGCTCTGGAACGATCATAGGCTTAGGAGGAACTATTCAAACTGGTTCTTCTATTTCTTTGAGCAACTCTGGCTCTATTCAATTTGATGAATTAGTTCAGCAGCAAGATATAAAAATTCAGGCTAGCCAGAACCGGAAACTTACTTATCCAGAAATGGCTGGACAAAAGGACGATCTAAAACTAGACCGTTTCTAGGCGGATACTTGCACTGAAGTGCTACGGATCAGGGGTCAGACCCCTTTTAAACGCTCAGGGCTTCCCGAATGGCGTCCGGCCGTACGGCGGCAACTTTTAACAACACCCTTGCGGCGCCGTCAGGATAAGTCCTGCCCTGTTCCCAATTTCGCAATGTACCCGCACTAACTCCGATGATATGAGCGAATTTTGTTTGACTGGCATGCCACTTATGTCGAATGGATTTTATTTCGATCGGTTTGATGTGAAAAACTCTTGATGCCTTACGTTTACCCGTATGAATTTCTCTGGCCTCATCAATGCTCTTCAAGAAATTCTTAAAAGCACTCTCTTTCATAGCAGTTCTCCCTTAATGTGTTCACGTAACTTTTTTAATTGTTTCTTAGTTAGATCCTCTTGTTCATTTTTATCATAGGCATAAATCATATATAATTTATGGTGGGAATAGATATAGTAAATAATTCGCATGCCGCCTCTTTTCCCTTTCTGCTTTCTAGGGGACGGCCAACGAAGCTTTCGTAATCCGCCACCTCCTGGTATCAAATCTCCCGCTTCCAAATTACCCACAAGCATCGCCTGTAAATCACTATAATCGTTGTCCTCAAGTAATTCCGTAATTAGCTGAGTAAATACAGGCGTCTCAATAAATTCCACAAAGTCCTTTCTAGAAGTATACGCTATTAGCGTATCCTTGTCCAGTTTTTAGTTAAAATTACACTACATTTTTATAGTATTAACAGCTCTCGGGTTTCTTAATGCCGACTTCAATCCCTCACTTAAATAAGACGACATAGGTTCCAAAATTCATGCATCAATCTTTCAGAATTTTTCATCTATTAACTGGAACGGAATTACTTGTCAGCGTATACTTGCACTGAAGTGCTAATGGTGATAAATTAACCTGTCATGACCCCACCACCTCCTTTACAATCTTTGATTCTGGCGCATCGCGCCGTGGCGACTCGGTCGCCACAAAAGGAGGTGGTGGGGTGAGCGCTCAAGAAAAGTTTATCTTCATCAGCGGCGGGTCCAGGGGCATCGGCCGCGCGATCACCCTTTCCGAGGCAAAAAACGGCACGGTGTTCTTCTTGAATTATCTGCGCGACGAGGAATCCGCCGAAAACGTCAAAAAAGAAGCCGAAAAAAAAGGCGCCAAGGTCCATCTTCTCCCCGGAAATATCGGCGATCCGGAGGTTATTGCCTCACTTTTCAAAGACATCGGGCAAAAAACCGACCGGCTCGACGCACTGATCCACAACGCGGCTCTCGGAGTTTTCAAGCCGGTCCACGAGCTGCGCGTGAAAGATTGGGAAATCTCTCTGGATGTGAACGCGAAAGCGCTGCTACTTCTTTCTCAGGCCGCGCTGCCTCTTATGAAAATGCAGGGCGGAAAAATCATCGCCGTCTCGAGTCTCGGATCCCACCGCTTCACTCCCAACTACGGTGCCATCGGCATTTCAAAAGCGGCGCTTGAAAGTCTTGTGAAATACCTCGCGGTGGAACTGGCCCCCCATCAAATCCATGTCAACGCTGTCTCGAGCGGGCTCATTGAGACCAATTCTCTTAAAAGTTTCCCGAACATTGATTTGATGAAAAAAGAGTTTTTAAATCGTAGTCTCGGAAAACGATTGGGCGCGCCGGAAGATATCGCCCAGGTCGTTTCATTTCTCTTAAGCCCTGATTCTAACTGGATTTACGGCCAAACCTTGATCGCGGACGGTGGCTATTCTCTCTTTTGATTTTCTGACCTCGATTCTCCTAACTTTTATCGGCTTGGTGTGGGTGAAGCGCGTTTTTTGGATGGCGCGCTTTCGGAAAACCCACCCACCGCTTTTGCCTTCCTCGGAAACAAACGGCGCTTCGCCCAAAGTATCCGTGATCGTGCCGGCCCGCGACGAGGAGAAAAATATCACGCACTGCCTGCGGCATCTGGTCGCGCAACATTACCTCCCTTACGAAATCATCGTCGTGAATGACCGGTCAACTGACAGGACCGCAGAACTCGTGGATCATGTCATCCCCTACTCGAAAATCCCCGTCCGGTTAATACAAGTAGAGAAACTACCGCCCGGATGGACCGGAAAAAACTACGCGATGTTCACCGGTTCCAAAGCGGCTAGCGGCGAATGGCTGCTATTCACCGACGCGGACACAACCCACCGGCCGGAAAGTCTTCCGACCGCGGTTCACGAAGCAATTCGGAAAAAAATAGATTTTTTGACGCTGACGCCGGAAGTCGAGTCAAAGAGCTTCTGGGAAAAAACTGTGCAGCCCCTCGCGGCCGGCAGTCTCGCGCTATGGTTTGACCCTGATAAAATCAATGACCCGAAGTCCAAAACGGTTCTCGCGAACGGCCAATTCATTTTGATCCGGAAAGACGCCTATGAAAAAGTGGGCGGGAACGAAGCAGTTAAAAATGAAGTGGTGGAGGATGTGGAGCTCGCGAAAAAAGTAAGGGCCGCGGGTTACTTCGTGCAGTTTCTGAACGGCACTCGTCTCTACTCTACCCGCATGTACAGTTCCTTAAAGGAAATCCGGACCGGGTGGACGAGAATACTCCTCTATTTATTCAATAAAAAGCCGCTTCCGATCCTGCACAAAATACTCCTATTTTTTCTCTTCTCGTGCCTTCCATTTTTTGTCTTATTGTTCGAGCTTGGCTTAAAGATCACCGGCCGGCAAACCTTCTCCGGACCCCTTCTGGGCTTGAGTCTCTTCCTATGCCTTTGGATCACACTGGTCCGGTTCTTCGGAAACAAATTCCTAAAATCAAATCCCTGGTACGCGATCTTTCATCTCTTGGGGTCGCTTGTCATGATCTGGATTCTTTTTTCCTGTTTGGAGCGAATTATTTTTAAGAGGCCGTCGGTATGGCGGGGAGACCTTCACCGGTAAAGGGTTACCTCCCGCGATTATAGACTTTGTATAAATGGCGGTTGATTTCCTTTTTAAACTCCGGGTCTTTACCGACGTTGATTTTTAGATCTTTATACTGATAAATTCCGGTCGTCTCATTTTGCCAATTCAAAAGCTCCATTTGGACCGGCAAATGATTTTTCTCGTCAAAAAAAACGACAACGCGATACGCGAAAAAACCGGGCTTGTTCTGCGACTCGGGGAAAATAACCTCCCACTTCTCAACGAAAATATCCTTAAACTTTCTTTTGCCGTGAAAATTGACTTTGATCTTTTTATCCCGTGACGCCTGGACCACGGCGCTCGTGAAATCAAATAAAAAAGCCCCGATGCCGGCGTCCTCGATATTATAGGAGGCGCTTCCTTGCTGGACCCACGGGCTTTTCCGATCCAGGAAGATGACCGGAGCCAACCCGAAAAGAAGACGCGGCTGGTGAATCACGAGTTTTCCTTTATTTTTCCCTTTTTCATAAACGACCTCCAAGCCTTTTTTCTCTGTATTGAGCCACTTCATGTAAATTTTCCACGGTTTTTCAAATTTCAAAAAAATCTTCTCAACGGGCTCCGGTTCTCCTTTCTCGGATCTTTCCATCTTGTAAAAGACCGCCTTGTAATCTCGGACGGACTGATAAAAACGCACGGCCTGGTTCAAGATCTCGGCCAACCGCTTTGACTCCTGACTTAAGTGGGGGGCGGATCGCATTTCCATAAGCCTCGTCACGGTTTCCAGCTCGCTAAAACCGTAAAGCGGCTCATAAAAGAAAACCGTCCCCATAAGGAAAAGGATGATCAAAGTCGAGACGACATTCTTCGGCCTCATGACAGCTCGCTCAAGAAACGTTTGATCTTTTGCTCATACAGTTCACGGTCAAAAATCACCGCTTGATTATGCGAGGCCTTCGGCACGACCAAACGGTCAAAACGCTCTTGGGTCACCCCTAGTTTCTCGAGAAAGCTCTGATGACTCTCCGAAACATAATGATCCTCTTGGCCGTGAATTACGAGAAGCGGCGCGTGCGGTTTTTTTAAAAGTTTTTCAACGTCTATAAACCGCCTTTCGGATTTTTTCTGGCTGTACCAAAAACCAAGATTCGTGAAAGTATTCACCAAGAAATCCGGACAATGGTCCCCGAAGAGGTTCGGCTTCACCAAGATCGGCGCCCATTTCCGGATGTAGGCCCTGAAAATTTCCTTCATTGAAAAAAGCCCGTCGGCGACCACCGCCGAGACCGACGGATCTCTAAAAGACGCGGCAAACGCGATGTCCGCGCCGTTGGAGACGCCAAAGAGAACGAGTTCCAAATCGGGGCGAATCGCTCTCTTCGCCCAACGAATCGCCGTCACGACCTTCTCGACGTCGTTTTCCGTCGGCCACTGCGACAGGGAATTGGCCTCGAAGCCCGCCATTTTATTTCCCAAATCCAGGCTTAAAACCTGATAGCCAAGATCCGGAAAAAAATAGGCGTACTTTTCCCAAGATTCTTTTAACGCGCCTGATTCATGACAGAAAATGACGAGCTTTTTCGCGCCGGGGATCCTGGCAAAAACCGTCTCAATTTCATGATCACTCGAATCCAGAATCGTCATCTTTTCCCCCGTCGAAGAGGAAAAGCTCTCCGTTTCCGGACGGTACACGAGACTTAAAAAAATATTGCTGATCATGCGCGTGTATTTGAACCCTGAGTGGACAAAATAGGCCGCGACGGCCGACAAAAAAACAAGAAAAATAATCCCGACCCCATTCATCATTTTCTCTTAAACCATTCGATGGCTCTGCACCCGATGACACTTAGTTCAAACAATAAAAGCAAGGGAACCACCAGTAGGATCTGGCCCGTAAAATCGGGCGTGGGAGTCGCCACGGCCGCGATAATAAAGATTCCTACGATCACGTGCCGCTGGTATTTATTCAAAGTCCTGGAGTTTAACGCACCCCAGAAAGCCAACACCACCACAAATAGTGGAAGAGTGAAACAAAAACCAAAGGCGAACAACATCCCGAATAAAAGATCAATGTAGTTTTTGATCGAAATAATCGGTTTTAAGAAATCCGTTTGCATGCCGATCAGAAACTGAAGTGCGTAGGGCATCGCAAGATAAAAACAGAAGAAAACCCCCGATAAAAATAAAAAAGAGGTGACGACGATGAGAGGAATCATGACCCGCTTTTCTTTTGTGTGCAGCGCCGGCGAGAGAAAAAGCCAAAGCTGGCTGATCACTCCCGGAGAGGCCACGATGACTCCGAAAAGAAATGCCACCTTGAACTTGACGACGAACGCCTCGGTGGGGGAGAAAAAATAGACCTGATTGATCTTGGATTCTATCGGCATCAGCAAAAACTTGAGCACTGCGTCCGAATAAAAAAAACCGGCGGCGGTGCCGAGGCCAATCAGCACCAGAGAAATGACAAAACGCTTTCTCAGTTCTTCCAGGTGTTCGAAAAATGTCAGATAAACTTGTTGGGCCACGGTGATTGCCCACTATAATCCAGCCCCACATCCAAGTCAAGCCCGGCTTGGGCAGCGATAATTGACTTATCGTAAGGCATCTGTTACCATGACTCTATGCCTTATGAATAAACTATTTCTGACCTCAACCCAATTTCAAAATAACCGGCTTGACACCCAAATTCCCTCCCCACGACAATATTTTTCATGGGGGCTGCTAATCCTCGTACTCCTTGCCGCCGCCGTGTCATACCTCGCTCCAAGAACGCTGTGGCTGCAAGCGGAAAATAATGGCCTGGAACAAAGAACCGCCGCTCTTCAAGACACGGTCACAAAAATCAGCAAAGAAAGAAAAAATCTCAAAGACGCGATTGAAAATTACAGAAAGGAAAGTGGATCCATTCAGTTTCAACTCCAAAAAATCCAGGGGCGCCTGGATTCCATCACCGAGGAAAAGACCTATCTCGAAGAGATCCTGGTCAATAAAACAAAAGAGATGGAGAGTTTAAAGAAGCATGGTTTGCCTGCCCGCTCGATGGCCAACACCACGGGCAACCTGGCGGCTACGAGGCCATCCTCAGACGAAGAAATTCGTAAGCTAAACGAACAAAATACGCTCCTATCCCAAAAACTTGAACGGCTCTATAAAACCACCAACTCAAAAATGACGGAGATCAACGTCGCGAAAATCGCTTTGGAGGATACAATCACGGAGGCCCGCAAAACGATCGATAACGAGTGGAATACCGTGAATCTGGGATCGATTCGGGTCAGTCAAGGCCGCCCCACCGCCGGCGCTCCGAGCGAACAAAAAAGTCAGCCGGTGGTGCGCCCGACGAGCTCAAAAAAACAAGGCAAGGTGCTCGCGATCAATGAGGAGCATGGTTTTGTCGTCGTGGACCTAGGAAAAGTGGACGGGATTAAAAGCGACAGCGTTCTGACACTCAAGCGGAACAACGACGTCATCGCGACACTAACCGTGCTGGAAATCAGGGACGTGATGACCGCCTGCAATATCAAAGACTTGAATCCGGGGAAGAAAATAGCCGTTAATGACCTGGCTTCAATCCTGAAATAAGATATTCTTTCCCCAGGCGATAGGCCTGGATGTTGATCTCGGCCGCCTTCGGAATATTCCTTCGAATCGTATTTTCCAAAACGTCGTCCTTAAAAATCTCAAGATGCTGGTTCATCGCGCCTAAAAGCACCATATTCGCGCTGCGTTTTTCCTTCACCTGACTCGAGGCGAGCGAAGCCGCCGGGACGTGGATCATCGTGTAGTCAAATGCTCCATTCTTGATCTCCATGCCCTGTGGATCAATGATCACCAGTCCCCCTTTTTTGACAAAATGCCTTTTCTCAAAATACATCTGAGGGGTCATGCAAACCAATACATCCACTTCTCCGGCCTGAGGGTTGGGACTGACACTAGGATTATTGGATAATGTCACGGCCGCGACGGTCCTGGCCTTCGTGACTTCGGGTTCATACCAGGGAGAATTGAAGGCATAGTTCGTGATACCCGCTTTCATCAGAATATCAGCCAAGGATTGGACTCCCTGCCCTCCTTCTCCGCAAAGATAAAATCGGAGTTCTTTGGTCTCCTTTTTATCTTGAGGGCCCGATGGAAAAAGAATGCCCATCGCCGTCAGTGTCTTCATCAAGCCGTCAAAACGGCTTTCCGCGGTCACGAGCGGGCTGTTTCTTCTTTTTTCCAAAGCCGCGGCGATGATCTCTTCGGGATTGTTAAAATCCTCTCCCCAGCCGACCGCGAGCGGAAAGGTCTTCGGCATCGTGGTTGTCACATATTCTTTTGAAAGCGCGATTTGATGCAATTTTTTCCCCGCCGCCTGAAAGGCGTCAATGATTTCCTTGGGGGCCCGCTGGTGTTCCGTGCAGGTCGCGACCACCTCAATGACGCTCATGCCGTCGCCTTTCAACTGATGAAGTAGCCCCTGCAAAAGAAAATGAGCGAACTGTTGGTTCGTTTCCGGCGAACCGATCAGCGTGCGCCGGTAATAACTCACGCCTTGGCGATGAAGCATCTGCGAAATATCAATTGGGTAGCCATTGAGTGAGGCCTCCCGCCCTTTTGGCGTCGTCTTGGAAAACTGCGAAAGGGGAGTCGTGGCCGACAGTTGGCCGCCGGTCATGCCATAGGTACCATTATTGATGATGATCGAGGTGATCTTTTCGCCTCTCGCCGACGCATGCAAAAGCTCTCCGAGACCAATGTCAAACGCGTCACCGTCTCCCTGATACAGTACGACCAACGAATCGGGCTTGGACCGTTTGGAGGCGGAAGCCGCCGCGGGACCGCGGCCGTGGGGCACCTGAATATTGTTCACGCGGTCTTTCTTAAAGAAATCATAAAGAAAGATCGAACAGCCAACAGGGGAGTAAAGGGTCACGTCAAAATCCTTGAATTTATCAAACGCGTTTCCGAGCGCCTCAGTGCTGTGTTTGTGATCACAACCTGCGCAGTAATACATATTTTTATCCGTCATGGATTCGGATTGACGGGGTTCTAGACGCTTGCCCTCCATTCCCGTTTGATATTCCACGTCGTAGGTGGAATCGAAGAGAGAAATTTTGTCGAATTTTGGGCCCCGATTGGCCTTAAAAACTTTTGGATAGGAAAGCGTCTTCCGATAATCCGTGAGGTGCTTCTGGAACTCAGGAGTTTTAATCTGTTTATATAAACTCTCAAGGTCCGACACGACTTCCTTTTCGTCGGGCAGCGTTCCGCCGGGTCTTTCACACGTGCCGACAATCGGAAAATTTCCGACCACCGTGCGCACCCTCTCCGCCATTTGATTGATCCCACCTTCCATTGCGTACAGCGGCCCGTAATTTTTAACGATCTCCAACAGCGCTTTCTCCGGAAACGGATTCAATACTTTCAAACTCACATGGCCTACTGGAATTCCGAGTTCTCTCGCGCGGTCCACGATCCCGGTGCCTATTCTTGAAAAGAAACCATAGCTGACAATGATGATCTCCGCGTCGCCGTCGGGATCGTTGAGCCGATACGGCTGGGCTTCGATCTCTTTCAAGAGCGGCTCTTTTTTAAGCGCTTCAAATCGCCGGAAGAGTTTCCAATTATGCTGCTCAAGAACTCCCTCTCTGACATAAATAGAGGTCCGGACATCTTTCACGATCGTCGCGTCAAACGGTTTGATCGTGTCAGGAATTTCATATTCTTCCTTCAGCTGTCCCACGTAACCGTCACTCAAAATAAAACCGGGGATCCGGTATTGATAGGATAGCCGGAACGCAAGCCGTACGAAATCAAACATCTCCTGCGCGGACGCCGGTGCCAGCACGATATTTTGGTAGTCGCCATGGCCTCCCCCAAGCACGGCCTGGTTAAAATCAGACTGCGCGCCCTGAATGTTTCCAAGGCCGGGTCCGCCGCGAACGACGTCCACATACACGAGGCCGCGTCCTCCAAGCTCCATGCCAGCCGCATACGAGATCGCCTCTTGCATCAGACTGATTCCCGGGCTCGAGGTGACGGTGAGAGCGGGGATTCCCACGGAGGCCGCACCCAACACCATATTGCCGGAGGCAATTTCACTCTCCGCTTGAATAAAACAGGCGTCAACCTCTTTGGTGATCCTTCCGAGATACTCGGTGACTTCATTGACGGGCGTGATCGGATAACCGGCCGCAAACATTAGTTTTTCGTTCGCCTTCGACACCGCACCGGCAGATTCGATCGCCCAGACGATCGCTCCGTTCACGAGCGCTAGATTTCCGTTGCTAATGGCTTTAGACATATTGTTTTTCAGCCTCTCCCATGAGGCGAACCACTTCTTCTTTAATTTTTGTGGCGCTCAAACCTAACGCGTCCAAGAGTAGCTCCCGTTTTCCATGATCAATGAAACGATCTGGAATGCCCAGCGTTCTGACAACACCAAAGGGAATGAAATCCGTTTTGTTTTTTTCTCTTTCGAAAAATTCGAGGACCGCGCCTCCAAAACCCCCGACAAGCGTCCCCTCCTCCAAAGTCAGAATGAGAGATTTGTCTTTGGCCAGACGCAGAATCAGTTCTTCATCAAGCGGTTTCGCGAATCGCGCGTTGACAACCGTCGCTTGGATGCCCTCTTTTTCCAAAAGACCGGCGGCCTCGTATGCCGTATACGCCATGCTGCCATACGCCAGGATCAATAGATCACTTCCCTCTCTCAAAATTTCCGCTTTGCCTTCCTTAATCGGAGACGGGGGCACACTTGCCAACGGGGAGCCTGATTCCTCCGCGACGACCCCCCGCGGATAGCGTACCGCGATCGGGCCTTTTAAATGATCCGCCGCGAAATCAATCATGTTTTCAAATTCCCGGCCGTCGCGCGGCGCCATGAGAGTCATTCCCGGCATCTTTCTCAAATAAGCGATGTCAAAAACGCCGTGATGTGTCGGGCCATCCTCGCCGACAAGCCCCGCGCGATCCAGACAAAAGATCACCGGCAAGTTCTGCAGCGCCACGTCATGAATAATCTGGTCATGCGCACGCTGTAAAAATGTGGAGTAGATCGCGACGAGCGGCCTTAAGCCCGCCTTCGCCAACCCCGCGGCGAAAGACACGCCGTGTTCCTCGGCGATTCCCACATCAAAAAAACGGCCTGGAAATTTTTTTGAAAATTCTATCAAGCCGGTCCCGTCGCACATCGCGGCCGTGATCGTGACGACCTTCGGACTTTTCGTGGCGAGTTTTATCACGACGTCGCCAAATACCTGCGTGTAAGTCCTCGCAGTGGAACTTTTTTTCGGTTCACCCGTTTCAATGCAAAAAGGAGTCGAGGCGTGCCACTTCGCGGGATTGGCCTCCGCGATTGGATACCCTTTCCCTTTTTTCGTGACCACATGCAGCAACACGGGCCCCTTGATCTTAGAAATATTCTTCAAAATCTGGACGAGCCCTTCGATATTGTGGCCGTCGAGCGGGCCAAAATAACGGAATCCCAATTCCTCAAAGACCAATCCCGGCACCAGGAGATTTTTTAATCCCTCATCCACCTTCTTGACGGCTCGAATCATTCGTTCCCCTACCCTCGGCATTCTCCGGATCAGCGACTCGATGTCTTTACGAACATGATTGTAAAAGGGATTGGTGATGATCTTATTGAGGTGCCGTGAAAGTGCGCCGACGGTCGGAGAAATACTCATCTCGTTGTCATTCAAGATCACGATCAGATTATTCTTCAGATGTCCCGCGTGGTTCAGCGCCTCAAACGCCATGCCGCTGACAAGTGAGGCATCGCCGATCACGGCGACGACTTTCTTCTGTTCGTCTTTTAAGATGTGCTGGCCGACGGCGATCCCAAGCGAAGTGGAAATAGATGTGCCTCCATGGCCGGTCGTGAACGGATCATACCGGCTCTCGTCTTTATTCGAGAAACCGCTCAAACCCCCTGGTTGGCGAAAGGTTTTAAACGCCTCTTTACGACCGGTGAGGATCTTGTGCGCGTGGACCTGATGCCCGACGTCCCAAACAACCGTGTCAGACGGAGTGTTGAAACAATAGTGGATCGCTAAGGTGAGATCGACGGCGCCGAGCGCGGCGCCGAGGTGGCCTCCATTCGTGGAAACCACTTCAAGAATGTAATCGCGGATTTCTTTGGCAAGCTCCGGAAGTTCGTGAACCGAAAGCTTCTTCAGATCCTCTGGATGATTGATCTCGGTTAGTAAAGGCCCCATTTTTAATGCTTTCTAGTCAACACAAAATCGGCGAGCTGGCTCAAGCGCGCAGCCCTGCGGCCGAAGGATCGCAGTTCCTTTTTAGCTTTCAAATGAAGGCGCGCGGCTTGACGTTTGGCTTCCGGCACGCCAATGACTTTAGCATACCCCTCCTGGTCTAGAATGTCATCCACAATTTGAAAAAGCAGCCCGAAATATTTTCCGTACCGGTAAAGCGTCTCGATCTGGCTTCTCTTGCCCCCGCCAAGCACCGCCCCCGCCTTTAAAGAAACCGCAATCAGCGCGCCAGACTTGTGAGTATTGATATATTCCATCGTTGGAAGATCCATTTCTTTCTTTTGAAACTCCATGTCCATGGCCTGCCCGCCGACCATCCCGTGAGTGCCTATCGCGTCCGCGATCATCGAAGCGACCTCCAGCTGCCTTTTCAGGTCCTTCACCGTGTGATGACCGTTCATCCCGCTTAAAACTCTGAAGGCCAAGGTCAAAAGCCCATCGCCGGTCAAAACGGCCGTATCCTCTCCAAATTTTTTATGACAGGTGGGCTTCCCGCGCCTTGAGTCATCATTGTCCATGCAGGGAAGATCGTCATGCACCAGAGAATAATTATGGATGAGCTCCAGTGCGCAGGCGGTCGGCATGGCTTTTTTCTCTTCACCGCCGACAAGCGCGCAGGCCGCCAAAGCCAGGATCGGTCGCACCCTTTTGCCTCCTGACAACACGACATACCGCATAGCCGCGTGAAGCGTGGAGGGATGCTCCTCTTCTCGAGGAAGGTAGTCTTGAAGCACTTTTTCGATTTTCGCCGATTGTTTTTTTAAATAGGACTGAATAGTCATTATTTCTTCAATTTTTTCTCTTTCTCCTCAAACGGAACGGTCTTAAATTTTCCCGGGCTTGTTTTCATCAAGATTTCCACTTTCTTCTGGGCCGCGCTCAGTTTCTTCGAGCAGATGTCCGCCATGCGCACACCCTCCTCGTATTGCTTCAGCGCCGCTTCAAGAGACAAGTCGCCATTCTCAAGGTGTTGGACGATCTCTTCCAATTTTTTCAGCGCCGTTTCAAACGGGACGTCTTTAGGTTCCTGACTCATGCATGTGCCTCCTTCACTTGGCTTGTAAAAAATCCTTTCTTTAACCTCGTCTTCACAAAATCCCCCGGCTTCACGGAATCAAAAGACGTGACGAGTGTCTCCCCCGGTAGTTTGAAGGTTGCGCTATAACCTCTCTTCAGAGTGGAAAGAGGCCCCAGCGCCTCCAACTGCCCGATCAGGCCCGAAAGCCGCTGAAATTTGATTTCAAAAAAACTCAAGGGATCTTTCAATCCCCGGCTTTGCTGAAGCGCCTTCAGTTCCTGCCGCAGGTTCTTGACAAATCCTGTAAAGGCCTGCAAAATTCTCAATTTTAAATCCGAAATTCGTAAAATAAGCTCCTCCTTCATCGGCGTCACGATCTCCGCCGCGGCCGACGGGGTCGCGGCCCTTAAGTCCGCGACAAAATCCGAGATCGTAAAATCAACCTCGTGGCCGACGGCCGAAATGACGGGAATCAAGGAATTAAAAATCGCGCGCGCCACGATTTCCTCATTGAATGCCCACAGATCCTCGAGACTGCCGCCGCCTCTTCCGATAATAAGGACATCCACGTTTTTTAAACGGTTAAAGTCTTCGATGGCTTCGGCGATGGACGCCGCGGCGGCGGCCCCTTGCACCTGCGCCGGATGAATCAGGATAGACACCGTTGAAAACCGGCGATGCAGCACATTCAAAATATCCTTCAGCGCCGCGCCGTCAATCGAGGTCACGATCCCGATGCGGTTCGGCAAATAAGGAATTTCTCTCTTGCGTGCCTCGTCAAAAAGGCCTTCCTTCTTTAACTTTTCCTTAAGCTCTTGAAACTTGAGCTGAAGCGCGCCGAGGCCCTTCGGCTCCATCTTTTCCGCGTAGAGCTGAACCTGCCCCCGCATGGGATAGACACTCACGCGCCCGAAACAGACAATGCTTAAACCCTCTTTTGGCTCAAAATCGAGTTTCGCGTTGTCCGACCGGAACATCACGCACTGGATTTGTGAAAATTCGTCTTTCAGCGAAAAATACATGTGCCCCGAGGTATGAAATTTAAAATTGGATATTTCGCCTTCCACCCAGACACTGGAAAAATTTTCTTCGAGAACATAACGGATGTTCTTCGTAATTTCGGAAACCGAAAAAATCTGGCGTCCAGTTAGAACTGTCATGTCATCTTCTTTTGAACCCGTTCAATCGAAATCGCTTTGCCCGTGTGTTCATCCACGGCCACGATCGCGCCGCACAAACGCACATCGCCTCGAGCAACTTCTTTTCTCGAGTGAATCTGAGTCAAAAATCTCCGGATGATCGGCTCTTTTTCGGCGCCGATCACCGAGTCATAAGGGCCTGTCATGCCCAGGTCTGTCAGGCACGCGGTGCCATTTTGGCTGATCCGTTCGTCGGCGGTTTGAACATGCGTGTGAGACCCCACGACGGCCGAGACACGGCCGTCGAGATACCAGGAGATCGCGGATTTTTCGCTCGTGGCCTCCGCATGCATGTCCACGATGATGACACGGGCCCCTTCTTTTTTCACCTTTTCTATCTCCTCATCGGCGGAGAAAAAAGGGGAAGAAAAATGATACCGCATGAATGCCTGCCCCGCGACGTGGATCACGCCGATTTTAATCCCCTTACATTCCACGACACAGGAACCCGATCCGACGAGGCCTTTCGGAAAATTAGCCGGCCGGATGAGCCGCGGCTCTTTTTTCACATATTCCTCCACGTCTTTTTTCTTATCGAAAAAATGGTCCCCGCCGGTCAAAACATCACAGCCGTTTTGAAAAAGTTCTTTCGCGACGCTTTCCGTGATCCCGGCGCCGTCCGCGGCATTTTCCGCGTTGCAAATCACGAAATCCACCGTACCCTCTTTTTTCATGCGATGGACGAAAAGTTCAACGGCTTTCCTGCCCGGATCACCGTAAGTATCGCCGATCATTAATATTTTCAACATGAGATAATTCCAAAATGTAAAATGATTAGCGAAAAATGGTTAATTGTGGAGTCGCTACGCGACTTTGATACAGGCCACGAAGTGTCACAATAATTAATCATTTTGCATTAACCATTAATCATTTATTTTGCCAACTCCTCCACACGGGTCTCGCGGATCACCACGACTTTGATCTGCCCCGGGTATTGAAGGTTTTCCTCGATCTTTTTTGACACTTCCCGTGCGAGCGCCGGCAAAGCACTTTCAGGCACGCGGTCCGGTTTCACGAGAATGCGTATCTCGCGTCCGCCCTGGATCGCATAGGATTTTTCAACGCCTGGGATCTTGTCGGCGATCTCTTCCAGCTGGCCGAGACGCTTCACATAATTTTCGAAACTTTCCCGACGGGCGCCCGGCCGCGCGGCGCTCACGGCATCCGCCGCCTGCACCAGCATCGGCCAAATGGATTGCATCTCGATGTCTTCATGATGCGCCTCAATGCCATGGATCACGTCCGGGTGTTCGCCGTAACGGCGCGCGAGCTCTCCGCCGATGAGCGCATGCGGGCCTTCCACGTCGCTCGAAACCGCTTTGCCCAAATCATGCAGAAGACCGGCACGGCGCGCGAGCACCGGATCCAGGTCCATCTCTCCGGCAAACACATTCATGAGATACGCCACCTCCAAGGAGTGGGCCAAGACGTTTTGACCATAGCTGGACCGGTATTTGAGACGCCCCACGAGTTTCACGATCTCCGGATGCAAATTGGACAACCCGGCATCCAGGATGGCCTTTTCACCTTCTTCTTTTAAGACCATTTCCATATTTCTTTTTGTTTTCTGTACGATCTCTTCTATTTTTGCGGGTTGGATACGGCCGTCTTTCAGCAGTTCTTCCAAGGCGAGTCTGGCGATCTCGCGGCGGACGCCGTCAAAAGCGGACAGGACCACCGCGCCGGGCGTGTCATCGATCACGAGATCCACGCCGGTGAGCGTCTCGAAAGTACGGATATTGCGCCCGTCTTTGCCGATAATGCGCCCTTTCATGTCTTCGCTCGGAAGGGTGACCACCGTGATCGTGGATTCGATCGAATGCGAGGCCGCGCAGCGCTGGATCGCGAGACTCAAGATTTTTTTGGCCTTTTTTTCCGCCGACTCTTGCGCCTCGTCCTCGATCTGTTTAATCAAGCGGCCCGCGTCGCTTCGCACGTCAATCTCAAGCCGTTTTAAAAACTGCCTTTTCGCTTCGTCCGGATCAAGCCCCGAGATCTTTTGCAGAACCGCTTTCTCTTCCGAGAAAAGTTTTTCCAGATGTTTTTCTTTTTCCTCGAGCGTCTTTTCTTTGGAAGACGCTTCCTGAAGTTTAAAAAGAGTTTCTTTCTCCTTTTTCTCAACGCTATCGAGCTTTCCGTCGACCGTGTCTTCCTTGTGCTTTAAAACTTTCTCGGCGTTCTCAAGATCCCGGGAGCGCTGGGCCACTTTATTCTCAAATTCGCTCTGCACTTTGGAGAGGTATTGTTTGCTTTCTTTGTCCGCCTTCTTTAGCGTGTCCTCGGATTCGCGCTTGGCCGCGACCAAAATCTCCCTCGCCTTTGATTCGGCGGTGCGTATCAGGCGTTCGGCAACCATTTTCCTGGTGAAAAAGCCGACCGCAAAAAACACCCCTCCCGCCGTTAGGGTGCCCACGATCCAATAGATCACGGTATTGATTTCCATAAAATCTCTCTAGTCCGTTAAAATAAGATTGAGCGGCACGTCGTGGCTTTCGTGAGGAACTTCCTGAACCACCTGGAAAGAAAAGGCGAGGCCTATTTTTGGAGTCTCGGCGCCAAAGGCTTGAAGAAAACGGTCGTAGAAACCCCCTCCACGCCCCACCCGATTGTTTCGCTTATCAAACGCAAGCCCCGGAACAATCACGCAATCCACTTCTTCCGTTGCGACTGACCGAGTCAGACCACTTCTGTCTTTGATTTGATAGAGCTTAACTTCTTTATTTTCCAGGTCAGAAAGCGGGACCACCACCCGCTTGCCCATCACCAGCGCGTCGTCAATGATCGCGCTTGTGTCCACTTCCGTAGGCAAGGAAACGTAAAAGCAAACGCAAGCCGCTTTTTTAAACAACTCCTCTTTAAGAAGCTTGCCCCGAATGAGGCGGCTTTTCGCCGTCCGCTCTTCGGGGCTTTGAGAGAGAAGCTTCGACCTCATTTTCTCTCTCAAACTCTTTTTGGTCGGCATGCCACCCATCGCTTATTATACTCCTCAAAGGTGAACGAATTAAAGCAGATTCTCGGCTAAATATTAAAGGTATGAGAAGAGTTAGGTTTTTTCTTAAGGCGGCGAGCGTCGTCGATCAACTCTTTCAAAGTCATTTCGGAAAGCCCTTCTTTAATGAACGACTGAAGCTTGCCCCAGAAGAGGAAGTCGGCGATCGCCACTTCCGCCGTCTCGGAGGAAATCGTCATCTTATGTTTTGTTTCCGAGAGATCCTTATTCACCAGCGCGTAAAACAGCGTCTCGAGACTGATCTCGGACGGTTTCTTGGCAAGAATATAGCCTCCTTGAGGGCCGCGCACGCTTTTGACAAACCCTTTTTTCTTCAAGCCGTTCAGGATCTGTTCCAAATACGGGACCGAGATTCCCTCTTTTTTCGCGATCTGGGAAACAGAGAGAGAACCTTCGCCGAAACGGCTGGCCAGCACCAAAATCGCTTTTAAGCCATACCGCGTGCGGGTGGAAAATTTCACCCCACCACCTCCTTTTTTCCACTGCTTGGTCTTTTCCTCTTAGCAGTGGAAGGATTCGCTGTAAGCGAATCCAAAGATTCTACGAATCTGAAAGGAGGTGGTGGGGTCATCGATTCGACGAGCGCACTTTGATCACCTGAAGTTCGGCCTTGATTTCGTCAAGCTCCCTCAATATTTTTTCCTGGTTTTGAATCACCTGATTCAACTTCTGGGAAACGTCTTCCTTCACGGCCGACGCTCCGTCCGCAAAAAGAGCTTTATAAGAAAAAATAAACGCGACCGTCAAAAGAACAAAAATCGCCCATCGTTTCATGGAAGGCCTCCTTTTGAAAATTTTAATCCGATAAAATGAATGATCGAAAAAGTCCAGGACGCGAGCCCCAACCCCGCCGCGAGGCCGAAAAGCTCAAAAGGATAAGGGATCTTTTTGACGCGAAATACTAAATCGGTCAGACAATAGCCGGCAATGAAGGCCGCGATTGGAAAAATGAGGGAAATCTTCTTCATTTAAAACGCGCTGTCTCCCGTGACCGGCTCCACTTTAATACCATGCGATTCTAAAAACTTGATCCCCTGTTCCAAATTCTTCTCCGTGCCCTCCATCTCAAGCATCATCTCCCCCACGGTCTCGGTGACGCGCGCTTTCCTTATATTGGGCATGATGTCAAATTTCTTTGCCATCGTAAAAACCACGGGCTCTTTGATCTGCTCTTGAGGAAACACAAGCGTCACTCTTCTTTTGACAAGCCCCGCGCCACCAGCGATCGCCGGAATAATCGAAATATCGTCGCCCTCTTTTAGCTTCGTGTCCTGGCCTTGCAAGAAACGGATATCCTCCTCATTGACATAAATATTCACGAAACGCCGCAGTTTCCCTTCCGCGTCACAGAGCCGCTCTTTGACCCCCGGGTGCTGTTTTTCAAGCTCGGCGAGCATTTCATTGATGCTGGTCGCCTGGCACAGGACCTCGGCTTGATCTTTCGTCAGTTTTTGAAGCGGCGTGGGGATTCTTACTTTGACTGCCATACGTCCTCCTTTATTTTTGACTCATTCCTAAGTGATTTTTCAAAAGATTCCAGGCTCGGTTTGATCCGGTAGGGCTTGCCGATATGATCGGTCACGGCCTCTTGCGTTTTCAAACCGTTTCCGGTGATACAGATCACACACGACTCGTTTTTTGGGATGACCCCTTGTTCGATCAATTTCTTGGCCGTCGCGACGGTCACGCCGCCCGCCGTTTCCGTAAAAATCCCCTCAGTGCTCGCAAGGAGCTTGATGCCTTCGATAATCTCCTGGTCCGTCACCGATTCCCCGCCGCCGCCGCTTTCCTTGATTGCGTCAAGCGTGTAAATGCCGTCCGCGGGATTTCCGATCGCGAGAGACTTGGCGATGGTCTTGGGTTTGACCGGTTTAATGATCTCGCTTTTTTCTTTCAAGGCGGTCACGACCGGCGAGCATCCGTCGGCTTGCGCGGCGTACATTTTGGCGGTTACGGCGCCGATGAGGCCCAGTTTTTTAAATTCGTTGAACGATTTCCAAATTTTTGTGAGAAGCGAACCGCTCGCGACAGGCACCACGATGTGATCGGGCGTTCTCCACCCCAGTTGCTCCATCACCTCATAGCCGTAGGTCTTTGACCCTTCCGCATAATAGGGACGGATATTGATATTCACGAACGCCCATCGGTACCGCCCCGCGATTTCCGCGCAAAGGCGGTTCACATCATCATAGTTACCCTCGACAGCGATGAGGTTGGGTGCGTAGGTCAATGAGCCGATGACTTTTCCGAGCTCCAGATCCGCCGGAATAAAAATAAAGCGGTTTAAACCCGCCCACGCGGCCTGTGCGCTCACCGAACCGGCGAGATTCCCCGTCGAGGCACACGCCACTGTTTTAAACCCGAGTTCCTTGGCCCTCGTCAGAGCGACCGCCACCACTCTGTCTTTAAAGGAAAGCGTCGGATGGCAGACGGAGTCGTCTTTGATATACAGCTCTTTCATGCCGAGAACGCGCGCGAGATTGTCCGACTTAAAAAGCGGCGTGAAGCCGGAATGGAAACCGACGGTGGGTTCTTTATCGATGGGCAAAAGTTCACGGTAGCGCCAGATGCTTTTTGGCCCTTTTTCTATTTTCTCGCGGGAAATGACGCTTTTAATCTTGTCGTAGTCATAGTCCACCTCCAGCGACCCAAAACAGAACTCGCAAACATAGATCGCCTCGGTCGGATAAATCCGATGACACTCGCGGCACTTTAGACCTTTAATATAACTCATTTTTCCACCCTATCACTTTTTGTCCTTGACCGTCAATACCGCTTTAAGCAACCGCGTGTCATAAAGAAAGCGGAGATCCGGCTCTTTTTTAAGAAAGCCGGCCCGGTAAGCGGCAAGCGCCTGCTCTCTGACAGTCGACGGAAGCGGGTCGGTCGTAAACTCGACATGGCCCCAAGCTTTATCCAAAAGTTCTTGGGAAAATTCCCTGCCGATTTCGCGTTCGATTTCTTTTTTAAACGCGGCCTTGGCTTCTTCCGGATGCGCGTTGACCCAATCCGTGAGTTTCACATGCGTTTCGAGGAAACGCTTCACAAGATCCGGATGCTCGTCGAGGAATTTTGCGCGGACAAGCACGACGGTTGTCGCATACCGGCCGTCCTTCCAGAGTTCGGACTCGGAAAGAAAAATCTTTCCGTTGTTATTGAGAAGTAAAATGGATACCCACGGCTCTACGGTCCAGGTCGCATCGATTTCTTTTTTAATAAAAAGTGTTTGCTGATCCGCGTTCGCCAGCGGCAATACCTGAACGTTGCCGCCCACTTCCTTGAGTTTGAGCCCTTGCTGACTGAGCCATGATCGTAACGCCACATCTTGCGTGTTACCTAGCTGCGGCGACGCGATCCTCTTGCCGTGAAAATCCTCCGACGTTGTGATGCCCGCATCCCCGCGCACAACCAGCGCGGCGCCGCCGGAACTGGATCCGGCCACGATACGAACGGCCTCTCCTTCCGATTTCACATACGCATTCACGGCAGGACTGGGCCCTAGGTAGGCGATATCCAGCTGACCGGCAAAAAGCGCCTCGACGGCCGAGGGACCAGCGTTGAAGATTTTCCAATCAACGACGGCCTCGGGGGCGAGATTCTCATCAAACCATCTATTCGCGTGGCCGATCACGGCTTGCGCGTGCGTGATGTTTGAAAAATGTCCGACCCTGACCTTGACCGCTTTTGGCTGGCCGTCTGCCGCGAACAAGAACGGCAAAGACACAAAAACCAGAAAACAAAAAATCCAAAAATCGATTAACTTTTTCACCCCACCACTTGTTTTGTCCGCAACGCGGACCGATTGCTTGTAGCAATCGTAGAAAACAGGTGGTGGGGTCATTGTTTCTCTAACCCCCAAATTTTTCTGACTTTTCTCTCTAAAATTCCGAACACCAGTTTGTCCATCCCGACGCCGATCGCGATGATCACGATCATGACGGCGATGACCTGACTCATGTCATTCAATTCCCTGCCCATGTTCAGAAGATGCCCGAGCCCCAGGCTCACGAAAAGGATTTCGCCGGCCATCAGCGATCGCCACGCGAAAGACCAACCCTGTTTCAAGCCCATCAGGATCGAAGGCAGCGCCGCCGGCAAAACGACCTGTGTGAACATACGCACGCCGTCGGCTCCCATGTTTCGCCCCGCGCGGAGATAAATGGGTTGAATATTTTTAACGCCGCTATCAGTCGCGATCACGATCGAGAGAAGCGACCCCATGATCACGACGAACGTGATCGCGGCCTCGCTTAAACCAAACCACAGGATCGCCAGCGGCAGCCAGCAGATGCTGGGAAGCGTCTGGAGGCCCACCACAAAACCTCCGACCGTTTCATCCAATACTTTAATCTTTCCGATCAATAGGCCGAGAATAATACCGAAAAAAACCGAAATGCCGTATCCTATAAAAATGCGTTTCAGACTGATTCCGATCCCGATCAGAAACGATTTGTCCGTAAACCCCGTTTTCAGGGTTTCCAGGACCTGTTGCGGCGAAGGAAATAAATATTGAGGCCAGATTTTCAGGTTAAATAAAAATTGCCAAAAGGCGACGAGCAGCGCGTAGAAAATGACCTGGCGAACAATTTTAAACATTAAAATAGGGTTCCACGCTTAGGTACCGCTCGCCGGAATCGGGAAATATCGCCACAACGGTTTTGCCGGCCCCCAGCGCCTTCGCGACCTTTAAAGCGCCGAGGCAGGCCGCGCCGCAGGAAAGCCCCGCGAAAATCCCCTCTTCTCTCGACAGGCGCTTCGCCATCTGGTAGGCCTCGTGATCGTCCACGGCAATAATTTCATCAATAATTTCACGATTCAAAACATCAGGAATGAATCCGGCGCCGATCCCTTGGATCATATGAGGCCCGGGTTTCCCGCCCGACAGCACATTGGAGGTTTTGGGCTCGACGGCCACAATCTTTATTTTCGGATTATGTTTTTTTAAAACCTCGCCGACGCCGGTGATCGTCCCTCCGGTCCCGACGCCTGCGACAAACGCGTGAAGCTCGCCGTCGGTATCTCTCAAGATTTCTTTGGCGGTCGTCTTGCGATGCATCGCCGGATTGTCCGGATTCATGAATTGCTGCGGCATGAACGCGTCCTTGGTCGTCGCGACGATCTCGCGCGCCTTTTCGACGGCTCCGATCATTCCTTCCTTCGCCGGGGTTAAGATTACCTTCGCGCCGAAACTTTCCAAGATCTGAATGCGCTCTTGGCTCATCGCCTCCGGCATCGTAAGAATGACTTTATAGCCCTTCACCGCTCCCACGATCGCAAGCCCGATTCCCGTATTGCCGCTCGTGGGCTCGACGATCACGGAGCCCGGTTTCAAGAGCCCTTTTTTCTCCGCCTGCTCGATCATATTGAGCGCGATCCTGTCTTTCACGCTGCCACCGGGATTGAACATCTCAAGCTTCGCGAAAATATCGGCGGAATTCTTATCCACGACTTTCACAAGCTTCACCATCGGCGTGTTGCCGATCAAGTCTAAAACATTCGCGCTGACTTTAGTCGCCATCGGATCCGGTCCCTCCGCCCATGTAGAAAACAAACTCCACCTTGTCTCCGGCCTTGATCACGGCCGTTTCATAATCCAGTTTCTGCAAAATATCTTCATTGATTTCGACCGTCACGAGCTCCGGCCTCATCCGCCACTTCGCCAAAAGCTCCGAGACCGTCATACCGGCCTTGATTTCGTTCGGCTTGCCGTTCAGCGTGATTTGAATGGTTTCATTCGTTTGCAATTTTAATCTCCTCTTCCTTCACCGTCTCGTCTTGGATCTTGAAAGACCTTAAAACCGGTTTATTTCTGTCGGACAAAGACACGATCAAATAGCTGACCTCCGGGTAGAACGCGAGGCGTATGTCCTTTTGCGAAGGGGACGCGGGGCTCGCCACATGCGAATGAAAGATCCCGAGCATCCCGGCTTTCAACTCTCTCATTTTCTTAAACACATGCAATTGCTCCTTCGGGTCCATAAAATAACTGATGCTGGATTCATCCACGTTCCTCATCGCGAAAAAATAGGTAACGCTTGAAGCGGTTCCCACCACTAAAGCGTCGGCGGGTCCGTCCGATTTCGGCGGACCCGCTAAAATTCCGCAGGCCTCGTTCGGATACCCCTTTTTCGCGTGAGCCATCATTTCCTCGTAAATTTTCTTCGGGATCGTGATCATCAGATGTTGCTCCCCACATTCCGGTCCACGGGCGTCAACGCCCCTCTTTTTGAAACCTCATAATCAATGTCGAGCTCTTCTTTGGCGACTTTTTCTATCTCATCTTTCAGCGACGACATGATGATGGTCTGCAAAGTCAAAAGATTTGGGTCCTGCTCGCGTCTGGGTCTGGGGATGTGCACCGGATACTCTTTCTTGATGGTCCCGGGCCTGGCCGTGATCTCTAAAACGCGGTCGGCCAAAAAAGTGGCCTCGCGCACGTTGTGCGTCACGAAAAGAATCGTTTTCTTGGTCTTGTGCGAAATGTCCTGAAGCTCCGCCTGCAGCATCTGCCTTGTCTGAGCGTCGAGCGCCGCGAAGGGCTCGTCCATCAGCAAAATTTTCGGGTCCATCACGAGAGCCCTCGCGATCGCCGTGCGCTGTTTCATGCCGCCCGAGAGCTCATGCGGTTGCGCGTTCACAAAACGCGACAGATGCACCGCCTTGATCGCCTCGAGCGCGCGTTCTCTTCTTTCTTTTTCCGGGACACGCGCGATTTTCAGGCCAAATTCGACGTTCTCAAGCACGCTGAGCCACGGGAAAAGCGCCGCTTCCTGAAAGACCACAAGCCGGTCACGCGACGGCCCCTCCACGATCTTGGAATCAGCGAACACTTCTCCCGAATCGGGAAACTCGAGCCCCGCGATCAAGGATATCAGCGTTGATTTGCCGCAGCCGGACGGGCCGATCACGCAAATAAATTCCCCGTCCTCAATCGTGAAATTAATATCGTGCAACGCCTGGATCCGCTGGCCCTTTTGTTTGAAGCTTTTCGACACTCGCCTTAAGACTATTTTCATCGATGGATCCCACACTCCTTGTTATCCGCGCTCTCCCACCACCAGCGGCCTGCGCGAATGCCCTCACCGGGCTTGACCGCCCTCGTGCAAGGCGCACAGCCGATCGAAGGATACCCCGAATCATGAAGCCGGTTATAGGGAACCTGATTTTTTTTAATATAGTTCCACACCGATTCCGTGCTCCAATCCGCGAGCGGGTTGATCTTAAAAATCTGTCCGTGCGCTTTATCCGTCTCTATTTTTTGGACCTGGGTGCGCGTTTCCGACTGCTCACGGCGAAGGCCCGTGATCCACGCGTCCACTCCCGCCAGCGCGCGCTTCAAGGGCTCCACTTTCCGGATCCCGCAGCACTCTTTCCGGTTTTCCACCGACTCCCTAAAAGAATAAAAACCTTTTTTGCGCTCAAGCGCCTCTACTTTTTTGAAATCCGGAAAATAAGACTCGATCGAAATTTTGTATTTGGACCGCACGCGCTCCATCACCTCATAGGTTTCCTCGTTCAAACGGCCGGTGTCGAGCGTGAAGACCCCGATCTTCGGCTCGAGTTTCACCAGCATGTCAATCAACACCATGTCCTCTAAGCCGAAAGAAGACGCAAGCTTGATTTTCGGATAAAAATTTTTAAGCGCCCATTGGAGGAACGCCACGGCCGATTTTTTCTCAAACTCGGCGTTTATCTTCTCTAAATCAAATCGCACTGAAATGCTCCACTTTTTTTAAGATAATCCCGCCGCCGCGCGCCTGGTGATCGCTCACCAGCACAAAACGCCCGGTCTCGGGGACCGCGTCAAACGAATCGAACACGACCGGCTTCTTGGTGGAAAGAATGATCTCGGCCACCTCATTTTTTGCGACTTCATGGGCGTTGGTTGAAATTTCCTCTAGCGTCGAGGAATTGATGACGCGGGAAATCGACTCCACGACGCACTCCGTTTCCTGGGTCGTGAGTTTTAGAATGATTTTTGACCCTTTTTCCAAATGCCGATTGCCCATCCAAAACACGTTGGCCGCGAAAGAGCGTGAGACGAGCGGCGCGGATTTTTGGCGGCAGACGATCTCGCCACGCTCCACAAAAATTTGATCCTCTAAAACGATGCCGATGGATTCTCCGGCAACCGCTTTTTTTTCCACCGGCGCATTCCACTTCTCAACGGATTTGACGACGCCCGTTTTATTGGAAGGTAAAAATAAAACCTCGTCTCCCACCGAAACGGCGCCGGATTCGATACGCCCCGCGAAGATGCGCTGCTTGTCAAACTTGTAAACATCCTGGAGCGGCAAACGAAACGGCTTGTCCTCCGAGGGACGGGAATTGTCCAAACCATCCAATAGCTCAAGAAGCGTCTGGCCTTGATACCAGGGCATCTGCGAGGTTTTGGAGACGACATTGTCCCCCACGTAGGCGGACGCCGGGACAACCGCGCGCGGCGTGATTTTAAGCGTCGCGAGGTACCGCCCATACTCCTCTTTGATACTTTCAAAGACTTCTTCCTTATACCCGACCAGATCCATCTTGTTGATCACGACGATGATGGATTGGATGCCCAGAAGCGACAAGATCGTCGCGTGCCGCTTGGATTGTTCCCGTAGGCCCTCTTCGGCGTCGATCAAAAGAATCGCCGCGTCCGCGCTCGAAGCACCGGAAATCATATTCTTCAAAAACTCTTTGTGGCCCGGCGCATCAATCACACGGTAGGTACGCTTCTTCGTTTTAAAAATCACCTGCGAAACGTCAATCGTGATCCCCTGGTCCTGCTCCTCTTCCAGCGCGTCCAATATAAACGCGTACTCGAACTTCATGCCGCGATCGCGGCAGATCGCCTCGACGTACTCAAGCTTCGACGGCAGCACGGAGTCGGTTTCATGAAGCAGCCGGCCCACGAGCGTGGATTTTCCGTGGTCCACATGGCCCACGAAAATGATCTTAAGCGCGTTGTCGACCTCTTTTTCGTCCTTGAATTCCTCAAGTCGTACGCCCATTTACATGTATCCTTTCGCGCGGAGCTTCTGCATCGCGTAGCGCTGCGAATGATCCTGCTCGCGGCCGACGCGTTCGGATATTTTCGTATTTTTAAGTTCCTCAATAATTTTGTCGATCGTATCGGCGTCGGAGTCCACGGGCTTGGTAATCGGCTGGCAGCCAAGTGTGCGGTAGCGCTTCCCGTTCTTCGCGAAATAGAGACTCACGACGGGGAGATTCTCGCGCTTCACGTACTGCCACACGTCAATCTCGCTCCATTCCAGGAGCGGATGGATCCTCACATGCGTGTCCTTGTCATAGTCCGACTGAAATTGGCTCCAAAGCTCGGGCGGTTGGTCTTTATAGTCCCATTCAAAATCAATGTTTCTCGGCGAGAAAAATTTCTCCTTCGCGCGCGTGCCATCCTCGTCGCGCCGGATCCCGACGATGAGCCCGTTCCACTTTTTTGTCGCGATCATTTGCTGCAGACCCACGGTCTTAAGCTCATGGCAAACCGTGACCGGATCGTTGTTCTGGTAATTGACCCCGCGGTCAATCGCCGCCTGGTTCACGCCGACCAGAAGATTTAAGTTCCATTCCTTGGCGTATTTTTCACGGTAGGCGTACATTTCTGGAAATTTGAACGTCGTGTCAATGTGCACCGCCTCAAACGGCACTCTTCCGAAAAACGCCTTGCGCGCCAGCCACAAAAGCACGGTGGAATCTTTGCCCATCGACCAGAGCACAGCCAGTTTGTCGAATTTCTTGTAGGCCTCTCTCAAAATGAAGATAGATTGATTCTCAAGCTTGTCTAAATGCGTCACTTTCGTTCCTTCCACCCCATTAATATAACTGATTTGATTGTATTTATATTCATTAATATATATCATATATAACCTAATTTGTCAAATATAATTTCATCCGGATTTAGACGGGGCTTTTTAGAGCGGCGAGAAGTTCGCGATTGGTGGGAAATTTCTGAAGCTGTTCGATGAGGGTCTTGGCCGCTTCTACGGGACTGAGATCAGCCAAGGCGCCTCGCATTTTTCGTATTTGTTGAAGCTCGCCCGGCTCGATCAAAAGCTCTTCTTTGCGGGTGCCGCTTTTGGCGATATCAATCGCGGGGTAGATCCTTCGGCCTGAGATTTCCCGCGAAAGGACGATCTCCATGTTGCCGGTGCCTTTGAATTCCTCGAAGATCACGTCGTCCATGCGGCTGCCGGTCTGGACGAGTATCGTGGCAAGTATCGAGAGAGAGCCACCGTTTTCGATTTTTCGTGCGGCCCCGAAAATACGCCGCGGCGCCTCAAGCGCCCTCGCGTCGACACCGCCCGAAAGCGTGCGGCCGCTGGATTGCCTTTCCGCGTTGTGCACACGCGCCAGACGCGTCAAAGAATCAATAACGATCATGACGTTCTGTCCGGCGCCGGCCTCACGGAAGGCCTGACGCATGAGTTCATCCGCGATGCGGATGTGGTGGTCATAGCTTTCGTCCGAAGAGGATGAACGAACCTCGGCGGCCACGCTGCGCTTAAAATCCGTGACTTCTTCCGGCCGTTCATTGACAAGAAGGCAATAAAGTTTGACGGACGGACAACTCTTGGCCACCGCCTGACAGATATGCTTGAGAAAGGTCGTTTTTCCGGAGCCCGGAGGCGCCACGATGAGCCCGCGCTGGCCCATGCCGATAGGGCAAAGTAAGTCCATGGCCCGCATCGTTAGCTCCGCGCTTCCATCCTCGAGGCGAATGCGAGGCGAAGGGTCCACGGCCGTCCCGGCGAAGAAACGCCGCTCGGCTTCATCCCCGGATCTGCCGGTCATTGTATCATCTCACTTGCGCGCTTGATCGCGTCCTTAATGTTCGCAAAGACGTTTTCCTCCCCGATCAGGTCATACAGGTTCGTTTTGACCATTTCATTCAACGGCTGGACGTGAAGGCCGCTGATCAGGAGCCGGATGCCGCTACGTTTACACTTATCATAAAAATTTTTCAGGGCCTGCAATCCCGTCGAATCAATGACCGGCACATCCCGCAGTCTTAAGATCCTCACTTTGGGTTTCTCGGCTACCACACGGACGGCCTCTTCAAATTGATTGGCGATCCCGAAAAAAAAGGGCCCTTTGATCTCATAAACTTCCACGCCCTTTGGTATTTCAATCTTATTGATCGGGACCTCTTCCGTCTCGTCATCATCCGCGATCTCTTTGGCGATAAAGTTCACTGCCGAGATCTCGGACATCCGTTTGACAAATAGGAAAGCCGACAAAACCATCCCGATCTCAATCGCGACGGTCAAATCCACCAACACGGTAATGAAAAATGTGCTAAGCAACACCAGAATGCCGCCGCGAACCCCTTTCAGAAGCTCCAAAAAAGAGCGCCATTCGCTCATGTGGTATGAAACTACCGCGAGGATCCCGGCCAAACACGCCAGAGGGACCAGTTTGATCCATTGCCCGAGAAAAAGCATGATGAGGAGCACGGTCAATGCATGGATGATCCCCGCGATAGGCGTCCGGCCGCCGTTTTTTATATTCGTCACGGTACGCGCAAGCGCGCCCGTCGCCGGCATTCCCCCAAAAAGAGATGATCCGATATTGGCAACCCCTTGCGCGACAAGCTCCATGTTGGATCGGTGCCTGCCCCCGATCATTCCGTCAGAAACGACCGCCGACAAAAGAGATTCGACGGATCCCAAGAGCGCGATCGTGAAGGCGGGTTGAATAAGACTTTGAATCATGCCCAAATTCAACGCCGGCAGCTGCGGCCGTGGAAGCGTATGCGGGAGGTCGCCGAACCGGCTACCAATCGTTTCCACCGGCCACTTGAAAACCACGACAATGACGGAGGTGAGTATCAAAGCGATGAGAGAGCCCGGAATGCGTCTGGAAATCCTGGGCCATAAGGCAATGAGAAGAATGGTCAGGACCGCCAGAAATGAGGAATGAAAATTGGCGGTCTGAATGTTTTCAAAAATTAATTTCCACTTTCCGACAAATTCGACCGGCATCTTATCTATGTTCAAGCCAAGCAGGTCTTTGATTTGGGAGGAGAAAATAACGACGGCGATACCGCTCGTGAACCCGACGATCACCGAGTGCGGAATGTATTTAATCATGACGCCGAATTTCGCGTATCCGATCAAGATCAGAAGCACACCCGCGATAAAGGTCGCGACGACGAGGCCGTCTGCGCCGTACTTCTGAACGATTCCGTAAACAATGACAACAAAAGCGCCGGTCGGCCCGCCGATTTGGACGCGGCTTCCTCCGAGGGCGGAAATGAGAAACCCCGCGATGATCGCCGTAAAAAGCCCTTTTTCGGGCGAGAGGCCGGAGGCAATGGCAAACGCGATCGCCAAAGGAATCGCCACCACCCCGACCACGATTCCGGCAACGGCGTCCGAAGCAAATTGCTCTTTGGAATAATCTTTTAGCGTTGTAAACAATTTTGGTTTTAACATGCGGTCAATCCCAAATGGGTAATCAGAAATACAAGGCGTTCATTGTCTCAAAAAAGAAGGGGTTGTTCAATAGCGGAAGTTAATTTGAGAACCCTGTAGCGGCGGCGGCTTTGAATTTGGAATGAATCAAGTCCCGGACTTTACGGAACTCGTTTAAGACTTCTTCGGTTGTTTCGTTTTTGTGCGGAGGATCAGGAAAAGGCCAATGGAGCCTGATGGAAGGCCCCGGAAAAATGGGACAGGATTCGTTAGCTTTGTCGCAAACGGTGATGATGCAGTGGAAATGCTGCCCCAAAAACTCTTTGACATGTTTGGAACGGTGATGCGAGATATCGATGCCGATTTCCTTCATGACCTTCACGGCGTTTTCGTTGACCTTGGACGGCTCGAACCCCGCGCTTTCGACTTCAAACTTATCGCCGCCATAATGCCGAAGAATCCCTTCCGCCATCTGTGACCGACAGGAGTTTCCGGTGCATAAAATTAAAACTCTGGTTTTCATATTTTCCTCAATATAATAAGCAAACCGGCGGCCGTCAATCCCCCGGCGCATTGACTCAGCCAGTAAACAAGCACTTGTGAGACCGGAATATGCTTGGTCGCCGCAAACGCCAATGTGACCGCCGGGTTGAAATGAGCGCCTGAAATTTTCCCCATAGCGAAAATCATCAGGCAAATCACAAGCCCCCATGTCACCGGGATAAAATAGGCATGAATCACGTTTGGATATTTTTCCGACAGGACGATAATACCGCCCCCGGCGAAGATCATCGCAAAAGTGCCAATCATCTCCGCGAGGGCTTTTTGCATCATTTGCAGCAAGCCACCAGGCAATTTTTACTCTTACGAAATTCATTCAGGTCTCTTTTAAATTCGTCAAAGTCGGAATGCCCATGATTTAAAGCGCCAAGAATCGCTCGAAACGCTTTCGTGCTTGGTTTTGATAGGCGATAATACATCCAAAGTCCCTCTTTCTTGCCCTTCACCAGTTGGGTCCGCCGGAGATACGCAAGATGTCTTGAAACTTTGGATTGGGGTTCTTTGAGGACTCTCATCAAATCACAGACGCAAAGCTCCCCTTCCCCCAAGAGGTTTAGGATTCTGAGGCGTGTTTCATCGGCCAGAGCGTTCAATGCGATTTTAGAATCTTTTAGTTTCATGACCGGTAGTATATCTGCTTAAACAGATATAGTCAAGAAAGAAAAACGATGCGAACCTGCTTCAGGCGGCGGCTTCCTTCTTCTGGACTGCCAGACGCCGTTTCATCTTCTGCATCGCGTTGTAAACTTTTTCCGCTTTGCTGATTTTTTCATCTTTCCTTTCGCTTCTATTGAATGTCTGCGCTTTCATGGTTTTCTCCTTTTTTTAAAAAAGTGGAAATGGCGACCTGCTAATGAAAAAACTCCGAGGGTCAAAAACAGAGTGAAAATCACTTTTCTTGCCTAGCGTTATATTGCAATCGGCTTCCAGGCATCAGGTTTCCGAATAATGCTTTCGCCGACCTTGATTTCGTCGGGTAACTGAGCCGACTGTAAATGTTGTTCTGTCATCCTGTGGTGAAAATGCGCCGCGGTTTTAAGATTCCTGGTGGGCATCCGATTGATCGGCACAATAACACCTATTTGCTTAGTAGGATACAATTCCTTTGCCGCATGAATAGCCGGAGCTAAGTCATTATCGCCTGATACGATTATTGCCCTATCAAATTTATTCCGTTGTGCGTCAATAAGCAGTCTTGTGGCAATATTCACGTCGGTTAATTTTTCTTCATGGGCTGTAAACATGGCGTGACAATTTTTGCATTCACGATCCTTACCTTGGAATCTTCCGTATATCACTTTTGCTCCTACTGACTTTAGAGCCCTTATGTAAACCTGATGTTTATTAACCTTACGCTCATTCCATGTCGCAAGAGCTGTGAAATAGTACACGTCTTTTAAGATCTGCTCTTTCTGAAGATACATCTTGCAAAGAGCCACAAGATCCAGCCATTTGTACTTTTTATAATCTGGCTCCCCAGCCAGATTTTTATGATCATTTATCGCATGGTATAAGTTAAAACCATCAATATAAAATATGACGTTTTCTGGCATTTAAAACTCCCTTATAATTTTAGGCAAAAAAAATCCCGGCTCCTCAGGAAGCCGGGGCCATAGAGCATAGAAACCCTATGGGATGATAATCAAAGTATACACCACCCTTTTGCCACTTGTCAAAGTGTATATTAGACAACATTGCTTATGGTTCCTTCCACATTAAAACCATTGAATCTACCAAAATTTACATGTAAAATGGATGGTGTCGTAAGGAATCGAACCTTATTAGGACCGTCGACCCCCACTGCGCAGTGGTGCGACTTCCTCCGAACGAAACAGGCCCAGCCGCCGTTCACCACACGGCGAGACGACGCCAAATAATTCTAAGCTTATTAGCCCACCTTTATAATTAACATCTCCTCTTTGTCGCTCCAGGTTGGTACATATCGTTTAGATATTTTGAAGTCAACACCGCAATGTTTTAAAAATGACTTTCCGGATATAGAAGAATTTGACTGAATTTCATTACTTGTAAGTTTAAAAGCATTATCCGTATATTTTTCTGTAGGTTTTATCCCTATAGCAAATTTATCCTTATCAAAATATAGATTAACAAATTTTGTTTTACCTATAAATTTATCTATAGTTGCTCTATTAATACTTATTTGACCAGCAACACTTATAGAAACCATAGGTTCTGAAAATCTTCCGCCTTTTTTTTCATATTTCTCAAATGACATTTTGTTCCTCCTATAATTTAATTAATATTGTAGTACTTTATGTTGTTTTGTCAACAAAAAACTCGTACGTCCTGGATATTCCAGGTTCGCACGAGTGTCAACAATGGCGACCCTAACGGGATCCACCGTCCTCCGCTGTGCAGCACGACGGGATTCGGCGCCTACGCGTCGACAAGCGCCGCGATAGCGGCGACCGGGCGTCTTGCTATCGCGACATCGACGCTCCGGTCGGCCAGCCGCTGCTTCGGTGGATAGCGCGATGCTTCCATAGGGGCGCATCGCGCGCTTTACGATGGCTCGGCAGCTCCTGTTCGAATCCCGTTGGGGTCGAATTTTCTGGGTTTACTGGGGTTGAAAGTATTACCAGGCTTCTTTTTGTTTTTAGATTGGCGTATCGCTGCTTGCGTGTTTTCGCCAAGTCGCCCGGGAAGCGGTAAAATGGCAACTGTTTGAGGCCGGCCCAGGCCGAGTTTTGCCATTTTGCCGAGGCTCCCCAGGCTTGCGAAAATACGCTAGCGATCAGCCAAAATAAAAACAAAAAGCAAGCCAGATTTTCTCTTTCTGACTTGCTTCGGGGAAAATTCGACCCTTCCTTGGCCGCTTCAAACTTCAAATTAATTTTACCTCATTCCTTGCTTGATAGGTCAAGATTATGAACCTGTCAGACTTGGTATACAATTCGCCTCAAATTTTCCACGCGTCCACAATTCACGGGAATTCTAAATTCTCCAAAGCCCAAATGCTCGAACTCCCCGGAAGTCTAGGCAACTCTAAAACCTAAACTCCTTGAAGCTATCCAAATTCAAACGTCTCTAAAAATCTTGTAGCTCCGACGCCAAATAAAATTCAAACTCTCGTCAGCCCGCATTCACAACTTCCCCAAATCATTCAGCATACAATGGCGCTTCGCGCCCTACCACGGGCCTCTGGACTCTCCAACGAAGGGTGTGCATTCACCGCTCGCCTCCGGCTTGGGCCTCCGTCTCGCTCCTACGCAGGCTAGGCCGCCTGCTCTGTCTTGCCGCTAGGTCGCGGCACCGCCGACTGACGTCAGCGGATAGACACCTATGGTTATACGTGGGGGTGAGGGGTACGGATAAAATTATATTTTTAGTAAGTGTCACTTCGTGACTTGGTAGTGCGCGGCCCCCAACCCCCGAAACTTTATTCGACGCAGGGGGTGTCTAGTATTTACATACTTCGCTGCGGCGTTCAAGTTTATTGAGGAGACGGTGTCGAGAAAAAGCATCTCGACAATAGAGACGCCGGAGCCGACCGACACCCCCTCCCGCGCACGTCATGCCGGGCGGTTAAGAGCGTTAAGGTAAGATTATATTTTCCGCCCGTCACCTCGGCAGTAGGACTCGGGGTTTATCCTCTGCCTAGTCGCATTAAGCAGGGAATTATGGATGACTGACGTCTTATTACGTCAGTCTTTAGGGAGTGCTTACTGCTCAGGCAGAGAGACCTCGGTTCCTGGGTCGAGTGTGTTTGGGGGCGTGATTTTTGAAAACCCCAGAGAAAGAAGATTAGATCGAGAGAAGAGATTGAGTCGTGGTGAGCGTTGCTCTCTAGCGCTTCGCGCTAGTCTCGCTTGTCAGCGAGCCACGCTCTTGATTACTAGGGATGGTTAAAACTTCAAGAAGATTACTTGCGCCAAAGAAGCTCATAGCTATAAATAGTTTGTGCGGATCATTTTCCACTTCGCCGTACCGATATTCAAACACCTTTGGATGTCCTACATATCTAATGGGTAGTTCGCAAAGTACTCTTTTTTGCTCTTCCGTGAAAGAATAATTCCATAAATACGGATTAACCTTATATGTATCTGGTAAGCGGATGCCATTATGATGCCAGAATAATCCTTTAGCTAGTTTCTCAGCAATTCTTTGAAATCTAGGCTTATCTATTTCAAATTTCATTCCTTCTTCAATAGTTCCATCAGGATTTTTTAATAAAATTGGCTGGGCTATATTTTGAAGATACTTAATGAGCCCTATTTTTCCTTTTTCTAAAGCTTTAAAGATTCTTTCGGATATTAACTTTTCCGCAGTTTCATCATGAGGACTTGCTATTGCAACTACTGTTCTAAAGTATTCATCATCAAGTTTTGATTCATTATTATGTTTTTTGCATGCAGGAACAATTAAAAATTTGCATTCATTCCTCAAGCTTGTAGGAAATAATCCCTTTGGAGGAATATGATCCCCGGTTGTAGCTATTTCGTCGCACATAAAGCAAGTTTGCTTCAACTTTCGATTATAGTAATACAGTGTACCCATTATTTTTTGCCCATACTCTTGATCGTATTGATAAGGTATCCAGCCGAGCGTTTGGGATTATCCGGGTTTTTCTCTGAAATTTTCTTAGCCGCTTCTCGGACTGTTGCTTCGCCGTATGTATTTTCAAATTCTATTAAGACTTCAATAGTCTTTGGATTGTTTTCTTCAAAGACAAGCTTTGCTATTTCAATCGCTCTATTCAATTTAACTAGGCTATATTTTTGTTCCATTGACTTAAATTTCTTGGAGAGTTCATCAGGGTCATAGAGATCTTTTAGAGTATAGGTATTGGGTTGTCTTTGGTCGAATTGCTGATTTTCTAACTCGCTGTATTGAATAGTCAAAAGACTTAGCTGTCTTAGGGCTTTTGTGCCGTCTGAAATAAATGACTCCGATATTCCATGATCTTTGGTGATTTGCTCTCGCGATATTGAAATCTTTCCTGATGGAGATGATTCAGAATAGTCGAGAAAAATTAAATACAAAACTTTGGCTTGAAACGGAAGTTTTTGATTCCAGTTGTATTTCCAGTAGAGCGTGGGGATTTGGGTAAAGATTTCTTCTTTAGGTTTTGTGAGAGATAATTCCACGTTTTGGTTTCTGGCGGCAGGTTTAAAGTTTATGAGCTTGTATTTATCTTTTAGCTTCAAAAGGACTTTGTTTATCTGTCGGCGATAGTCTTCGGTAGACATTTTGTCTATGCCTAGAGATTTAGCTAGATGGTCGTAATTCAGAGTGAGTTTGTTTTCTTTGTTCTGGTCAAATTCTTTTAAGAAATAAAGATAAGTGTCGAGTGTCCGTTCATCGGCGTTCGTGGCTATTTCACCTAGAAGTTTCTTACTTTCGATAAATTCTTTCTGGATTTTGACTGAAGGCGTGAGAATAGCCGGAACGTTTTCTTGGATTTGTATTTTGTTAATACTATCTAAGACTTCTTTGGCGAAGTCTTTGGACCGGATTAAAGCATTGGCTTCGTTGTTTCGGGTTAATGCGGCTTTGGACCAGTTGGTTGAGCCAAGGAGTACTGTTTCATTATCTATGACTAATACTTTAGCGTGAGTGTAGGTGTCTGAGGTGTCGAAGTATACGGGGATATTGTTTTTCTTGAGAAGTTCATAGGCTTTTTGGTTTTTGTTGTTAGTTACAGCTTCGTCCAATGATTCAGAGCCAAAGTCTATATTCTGGTCTAAGATTATTTTAATAGCTACTCCCCTGTCTTTGGCCTGAATTAGAGCATTAAGAAGTTGATTGGGTTGGGAGTCAGGTTGATCGGGTAATGACGAGATAAGATACATGGCCATAGTGATTGAGGATTTGGCGTTTCCAATTTTGGTTATAGCGGTATTGAAATATTCTTCTGAGGAAATATATTCTGTTTCGGTTTGGTAAGCTATGACATTCGAGGCGAAGAACCCTACAAAGATTAAAGCTACTAAAGTTTCTCTCATGCCCCACCATAGCACATCTTGGTTGGGCTCATACATAGAGCGGCTAATATTCTTTTTGCAGCATCGGCGGCTACATATTTATAAAAGAAATCCCGATCATGGGTTTTCTTATATCTAGTTGTATTTGGTGACATACTTATAAAATTTGTATGAAGTGTGCTTTTTAGAAAACACTTCTAAATCCTGATGTTCTTTTGATCTGAAACATCTCTCTCCCGAAACGACCCAGACCAATTCTAGTTTTTTCTTTTTTAAAAATTTATCCAGCAGACTCTTTTTAAGATAAAACATTCTGCTGCCATTATGCCACGTATCCCCATACAACAACGACAGTGAGGCTATATTTCCATTTTGATCGTACATATTAAACGTCTGAGGTCTAGATGTTAGCCTTAAATTAGCACAGATTTCTTTCGATGGGATGTACGCATGCGGACCGGGATTTACAATGCTTCTACCGCTTTCCCAACCAAACTGGGTAGCCGGAACTTGTGCATCAAATTTTATCTTTTCCCACTCCTCATGTTCTGTGTAGCCTTTTTCAAGATCCTCCTTTGAGTGGTTTGGAAATCTCATTTCTTTATCGCCAAACTTAATAATAGTTACTTTTAATGGCTTCCTTATTGGCACTTGGACAGTTATTTTCTTTCCCGTCGGCACTTCAATTTGTTTTTCAGCTTTATAGCCTCTATATGTTTCGCACCATGGTATTTCACCTGCGAATGCGTAAATATGGCTCGGCACATCCGGCAAATCAAGGCTTTCGGGATACTCATTTAGCGATTTAATAAGAGCGGTGGATTGATTTCTAGGAATTAAAAAACCTCGGATAAAAACGAAAATGTTTCTATTACTTTCAAGATTTTCTTGAGACACAAAACCATCAAGCAATACCCAAGGACCCGGAGCTTTAAAAAGATGCCTTTTTTTCAAATATGGACTTAGATCTGGCATTTTACCGTTTTGTATCCAGTCCGCAATATCCCTCCCATCTTTACCCAACCAATCATGCGTAACAAGGGGCTGGGTCGGCAGCTCTTCTGGAAAGCTGGGATCAATATCTGAATCGGATATTCTTTCAAAATATTTCTCTCGGAGCAGCCCCTCGTCATCTCTGTGTCCAGCTAATTCATAAAACGCAATCCAACAGTATTTTTTACCATACCTATCAACCTTTATATGATCCGAACGATTCCAGTTGTAATTGCTAATCAATGAATCGACGGTCTTAAAAGCATCATGAGAGTAGCCAAGCTGATAAATTCGCCAAAAAATATTTCCAACTACAACTTGATGACCGGGATGTTTATCGTCGTAGTTATTACGATCCCGCACAAGTCTACCCAAAGTGTAATTATGGAAATCCATATGCATTGGCGCACTGCCATTTCTGTAATCTTTTTCGTCTCTATCCTTTTCCTCACGCCACCTCCTTATTCCTCCGCGCTTATAGGGAGGTCTTATCGAAACTTTTTGAGTTTTAGAAAGTAAATCAGGTATGTGAAGCAACGAAATTTCGATAATGTGGCGAGCGTAATCTCTCATCAAGGCATGCGTTGTGCTATGCGGTGCCTTTTTTGAAAATATCAAAGAGAAGATCTTTTTGGAGAATGGCAATAATTGATGACGATTAAAATTATTAGGATTTTCATAATGCAATGCCATTGCCACCCCATAGGATGCGGCAAGCATTCTTTCTGGAACGTAAGGGTCGTTAATTTTTAAAGAAATCTCAGTATGCCCAAACAATACTTCGGGATATTGCTTTCCAACATAATATAAAGCTCTGGTAGCTCTATCTCGTAAAGGGCGATTAGTTGTGGTAAGTATCCATTGCAGAATAACTATATATGTCGAGGCGTATTCTTCTTTGAGAACCCCCTTGAAACGCTCAATCCAATCTATAATCTTATAAATTGCACTATCGTCATCTCGCTGCCGAAGATATTCTGACCACAATAAGTCTCTGTCGCACATAGAAAATCTCATAAGATACGCATGCAGCCGCCGCGCATTGTACGAATGCTTCGGTTTTGTTGCCAATGCCACTAGAACATCGAGAATTTTTTCCTGATACTGTTCATCTTTCAGGATATGGGAAACCCATTTATCCGTTGAATCGTTGAACGAGTTTAAGTCTCTCCAATACAGACCGCTTACGAATAGCTCTATTAGGTGCTCAACTATCTTAGGCGGCAAATAATCCATCATTTCGCCTTTATTGGCAATTCTTGTGGGGAACTCGATCATCAGCGCTTCTATTAATCCCGCGTTAGAATATACGGAATCATAGCCTTTAAATAGCCAGCCCAATTTATCTTCTTGGGAAAGCGACATCTTGGGATCCTTTTTATCAAAATGTTTGCCAAGCAAATGCCTTGCAATGATGTGATCACTAAACTTCTGATAGGTGAATCGAATAACTTCATCGGGCTTTTTAGTTTTAGGATCAAAAACAATATCCTCTGCCAGCAAGCCCTCCACAATCAGCGCTCTGAGAAACCTTCCTCCCTTATTTTTGTCAGGGAAGTATTTTCCAACAATGGAAAGCGCCTCAGTAAGTAGCGCCCAGCTTTTCTTGTTTGTCGCAAAATAAGACGCAAAATCCTCTTTAATTATTTTCCACACAAAATGAGGCTCTATTCCAAAAGCTTTGCCAATCTTCCTTCCTTTTTCGATAACAATATCTTCTAAAATATTGGTCATACCCTTCTGACCCGAAGAAATATCCTGAATTTGCTTATGACGCTGTTTTACTACCGCGTTTTCCAGCGATTCACAAAATAATTTTAGAAATAAGGGATTTGAAAATTCAGGAGCTAAGACAGGGATTTCAGGCAGGGGTATTTTGTAAAAACTTGTATAAACTTTAAGGGCATTCAGCTCATGCCTTGCAAAACCAGTGTGAGTTAGCTTGGTAATTTTTAGTCGTCTGGGGACGGTCACTTTATCAAAATGGTTTCTGCAGCTTATAGCAACAGCCAATGCGGGATAAGGGGCGAATTCTGCGATAAATTTCTTCAAGCTCTTTCTCCAGCCGGCTCGATCTCCTTCATTAATCGCGTCTATTAAAACCAAAACTCGACGGTTTCGATTAACTGCTAAACGCTGCAGTCGCTCCAAGAATTTTCTTTTAGACAGTGATGACCCCAATTCTGCAATAATCGCCTCCAAAGGGTCTGCGACGGTTTGCAGTTGTTGTCCAAGGACAATTAAAGCGGGAATCTTATTGCGTATCTGTTCCGCTGCGGTATCGCATAAAAGATGAGTTTTGCCGATGCCCGCCTCACCTAATAGAAGCAGGTTTTTAGAATTTGATGCGCTAGCGAAATCGCTATTGAATAAATTTTGAACTTTATATATGATTTCTTCGATTTTTCTAATTTCATGTAGGTAATGATTTACACGTTCTTTGGGATTCATATGATCTTTTGGCGGCTCCTGACCCTTAGCAGGAGTTTTTTCAGCTTGAATAAGAATTTTTTGAAGATCTGTGTGAAGATCAGCCAAAACCTTCCCAATTTCTTTAGCATTTTTAGACTGAGAATCAAAATCAAGCGCGTCAAAGCTGGGTTTTCGACTTTTCTCTATAAAGATAATTAATTGCGAAAGTAATCCTTCAAGCCTCAGCACCTTCTTTGCGTCCAGATTAACGTCGGCAGATCGGCTTCTAAGGGATGATTTTTCCCATTCTTTATTTAAGGATTCCTTAAGAGAATCAAATTCCTTATAAAACTCATCCGTTCTCGCCAGCCAGTGCAACATCCTATTTATTGGCAAAACAACATGAACTTTCGGCGAATAGCGCGGACCCGCCAAGCGAATGGTGAAGTCTAATTTTGCTTTAAACCAATTGAGTGTGAAGGGTTTTATTTTCGTCATAATTTTAGATAACCGTTGGATGGAGAAGCATTTAAAATCGTCACCCCTACTGTTTGATCGTATTCTTGGTAGAGTTTATCAATTTTATCTTGAGGCAGCTTGTTATTGAGAGCTATCCAGTCTATGGCAAGCTTTTGACAGATGATATCCAGAGTTTTAGAGCTTTTCTTAAAGTAGCTTGTATGAGAGATGCCGTAGACGCCTGAGTTAATAAGCACATCTTTATGGACGACTTTGTCATAGGCTTCGTTTAAGACTTTAAGCGGCATTCCCACCGGATCATCTTCGTCGAAGATATTAACCCAGCGGCCTGAGGTAGTTTCAACGCTTACGGGACTTGTGAACATTTCGGGGCCACCGAATCGAAGCGAGAATAAAGAAATCGGAGATCCTACTGTAAAAAGATTCTGCAGGATAAAGTGGTCTTTCATTATCTTGGGGCCTGAAAGGTCACTTGTAGGGCTATTTTGTTCGTAGATGTAGTCAGATGTAATGACAGTGCCGAGACTATGAGCAATAAAGGTAAGAGGGGTCTTCTCTTGGTTTAATCGGGTGTGAGTCGCTTTTAAGATGTCGTATATCTTGCGATACACGGCTATTTGAGCGTCTTTGTGAAGATAGCCGATAATATCGCCTATATAATCTGTAATGATCTCATTCTGGAAGCTTTTAAATAAACGCCATACCCATTTAAGAAGCTTATCCCACCACGGGCCACCGGCCTTAATAGGTTTTGGAAATCCATTAAACTTATCTTTTAGTTCTCGTTCTCTATCTTTAAAGATGCCTTCCCAATAGACACGGCTTATAACCACTACTTCATCCATACTCAAAGGTGCTTCTTTATCTAAAATATTCTTAAGCTTTGATTTTAAGCGGTGCTCAATGGCGGGGATGATTTCACTGGCCCAGTTTTTGCGGTTATTGCCTATTCCGTGGACTAATACGACGGCGAGTTTCATTCTTTAAAATTTAGCCTCTCCTCTCGGAACGTCGTTCAGTTTATTAATTTATGGAATTTTGAAGACTTTTAAGGTCAATTCGTGCGAGCTCCGCACGTTCGTACTTTTCGGCGATGCGTTTTAAGACGACGCGACTTGGCTTAATCATTTCGATAGCTAGAAGTTGGTTATTTTGATCGAGCTCTAGGACTGTCCACTCGCCAAACTCGACCGTTTTATAAACCCTTTTTCTTGCCTCAAGTTGGATATAGACGACTTTGGAAAGACTGTCTAAGGACGCGATCATTTTTGCCTCCTGTAAACAGTCTTAAGCACCACCACGTCGGAGCTAACACCGTAAACCGCCACAAGCTCCTGATTTCCGGTACTTTTTACAACCTTGTGAATCCCGTTTTTTGAAATTGTTTTGGGATCTGGGATCTCTTCCCAACTAATTCCTCGTTCAAAACGTTTTTGTTCTGCGTGATTACTTACGAGATGTGATTTCATTAGTTAACCTCTCCCCTTAGAACGTCGTCCAGTATTTTCTGGTTTAATAGAAATATTTTTTAACTTTGGCGGTAAATGCTTCGTCTTTGAGCCATTTACGGTATATTCCCATTTATCATAATCAAAGGAGGCTAAATAACAGCGGTCAGATTTTTTACCGTCAAACTTTACTAAAAATCCGCCTTTTGACATAAGTATCCTTCCTTTCGCAGACAAGAATTACTGTGAGTTTGGAGGACATTTCTTACGAGGAAAAAAATTTATCTAATGAACTAAATAATATATTTAATTCAATTGCAAAAAATATTTACCAAAAACTTTAGCTAATGGAACGGGTACGGCATTCCCAACTTGCTTTGCTTGTGAATCAATTCCGGAACCATAAAAAATATAACTGTCAGGAAATCCCTGCAAACGGGCCGCCTCTCTAATAGAAATAGCCCTATCCTGAGTTGGATGCCCAAAGCGACCGTTTGTTATCGAACAGCATCGTGTGGTTAGTGTAGGAGATGGTTTTCTCCAAAACATTCTTCCATATACATCTTTATGGACATTTACTTTTTTATGACATTCCAAGACTAATTTTTCTGGTAATGATTCTCTGCTACCACCATCTTTTGGAATTAATTTGATTCTTGTAAGATTCAAAGGCGAAAGATTCCTAGCGAAATGGTTTGGATATTTAGCACTTTGTCCGCCTGCTTTTAAAGGAGGCAAACCTTTAAATGCCTTTTTCACAGTTAAATGAGGCTGGAGTGATTCACCATGTGTCTTTTTTGGAAATTCAAGAAAACCCTCTTTACTCGCAATTAAAATTAACCGCTTTCTGTTCTGAGGGGTTCCATAGTCAGCCGCGTTAACTACTTTGGTCATTACGGAATAATAAAGAGAATGCAAAAAATCTTGGAACTGAACAAAAACCGGGTTCTCATCAATTCCGGGTACATTTTCAGCGAAAATATAATCTGGTTTTCTCTCCATTTCAGTCATAATTCTTATGACTTCAAGAAGTAGATTTTTACGTCCATCGGAGGTACGTTTACTATTTCTATTTTTGTTTTGCAGACTAAATGGTTGACAAGGGGCGCATGCAGCTAAAAGAAACTTATCGGACTTTTTAAGCGAAATTTTTGAAAGAATATCTTTCCCATGGACATTCTCTATGCCTGTTTTCCAAAACTGAGAGCCTGAATTATTTTTTTCATAGGTCTTCGAATAATCTTCTTTATCGATCCCCAATAATATATCGATACCGGCCTTTTTTAAGCCGCATGTAAGGCCACCAGCTCCGCAAAAGAGATCTATTCCTACGATTCTTTTCTTCATCGGATATATTTTTTAATTTTTTTCATACACATTTCCGAAGAATTTTTAATTTGAAAATCCCAAAAACGAATGACTCTCCACTCTTGAGACCTAAGCTTCTTATTGACGAGTTTATCTCTTACTATATTGCGCTTTATTTTATCAAACCAGAAGCTTTTATTCCTCTTAAAATTATATCGAATAGGTTTTGGTATTCTTGAGAAACCATAGCCATGCCAAAACGAACTGTCGCAAAAAATAGCGATTTTCTTTTTGTGAATAACAAAATCGGGTTTACCTATTACGGATTTAATGTTTGATCTAAATCGAATCTTATATTTCCGAAGGACACCACGAAAACAATTTTCTAGGGAGGTGTTTCTGGACTTGATGCGGGACATATTATAACTAATCTGCTCCCGGCTTCTGTGGGTTACGCCGTGACTAACTGTTTTGCCTCCTTGATTTGACTTATTTCATTTTCATATTGTGAAATCAAATCAATGATTTCTTTTCTGGATAAAACAGGAAATACTTTATAACCGGCTGTGAAATTACATTTTCTCATAACAAATCTTATCTTTGCTTCTTTATAATTCAAAAATAACTTTTTATGTTCGGCAACGTATTGCATTACCGCTCTGGCAAATTCTCTATGTCTTCCTTGACTTCCGGGAAGGAGATGACGCGTATAATCAAGCATTGAAAAAAGTTCTTCTGTTAACCAATAGGGATTTTCTTTATGGTCGGGATCATAAGTTAAATGTGTGCCCCACCACAAAAGAGAAATATCATTAAGCAATAGATTTTTAGAATTGACCGGATCAACAAAATAATGCCTCAAAATATAGTTTACCTTTTGATTTTCCTGTTGATCACCGATAGGTCTGAATTTAGTCATATAGTCCCAAAAGGTAACGTGAGTAAGATAAGTCCATATTCTTGCATCCGTCGCCTCCATAACACTCATGTTCTTGAAATGTTCGTAAACCTTTAAAGCATTTTTGAACTGAAAATCTTTTCCTTCGCTTGGCATTGCTAGCTTAAGACCTTTTGCGGTAGGACAAACCAAGTTGGACTTTTGTATTACGTCTGCCTTAGAAAAAGAAACTCCTCTTCCATAATATTTTTCATCAATAATACCTTTTATTAGAGGTCTTTTTAACGAATCAATAAATTCGTTTTTAAATATCTGTATAGGCATTTATTCTTCATCTCCTGGATCATTCGTCAGCTCTTCGATTGAATTAAATACTCGATTAAGCGGCTCATCTAAAATTGTTTGAGCAATCTCTGCGGCGTTCGAAGGATCGCTCCAATCCAATTCCGCTAATTTTTTATCTTTCTTTTTTTCTTCTAAGATTTGAAACCAAAGACGATCACCATAATCGTCCTTACCATCAGGCGTAGACATTTGAATTAACGCATACATTAGAGCAGGAAAAACTATACACGAATGATAAAGCGGGTAGAAAACTTCACTTTTCGAATTTTTACAATAGCGCTCGTAATCTTTCGACGAGAGTTCGATAACGATTTTTCCGTCACCCCTTGTCAAATCGATCTTCATCGGACCGGTTTCTCTATCCCCGCATATTATAGCCATAAAACTTGCGACCGATTTAGAAGCCATCCACTGTTTGGCGGCTACAAAACTAAAGTTTCCGCCGAATGATAGAGCGTCTCCTTTCCCAACAAAGAATTTATATCCTGAATAATCCTTATGCGCTTTTTTATTAGCATAGTTTGGAATATCTTTTTTTGCGACTACAAAAAAATCAACGGATACTTTGTCTCTTAGTTGATCTTGCGGTATCACGATTTCTTGATTCTTATCTTGGGATAAATATACGTTCCTAAAAAAAGTTTTAGAGCAGATAATTTGAGCGCAAAAAATAGCTTTTTTTTCTCGAATAAGCTCTTCTAGAGATTCATTAAAAAAAGTATGAGTTGCTTTTACGTAAATATTGTCTTCAGCTAAACGTATCTCGACGGCTACCTTATGTTGTCCGTGAATATCGTCCTTAACGCCTAGAACGGGATAAGGAAAAGATAGGTTACTTATCCTCATAAACCACCGCATTAAGAGAATAACGTTCGTTAGATTCAAATTCTATTTGAATTTTTGCCTCTCCGCGCTGGTCAAGCACAACGCCTTCAATTTGGTTTGCTTCCGTAATCTCACATTCCTTACCATTTGAATCTTTCGCGCCTGTGATTTTTACCTTATCAAAATATTCATCTGTACCCGCCGATAAAACAATCGAGCACTTATCTTTCGGTTTACCGTCTCTTATTATCAAAAGATGTTCTATTTTTCCGGATGATAAAAGATTAGCAAAACTTCTGGATCGTACATCCATTTTTTTTCGACCTCGCAAATGACCTCCGGTAGGTATCACGGGTTGCCCGCCGCCGTCTTTATGAATACCATTTCCGCCGTCTCCCTCTCCGCCACCATCCCCATCGCCAGGGCCTGATTCATCACCTTCCTGATCAGGAGATGATTCATCACTGATAGCTTTTCCGAGAGATACCACGGCATTTCCGGCCGTTACAACTATGGAATCCTTATAGTCAACTCCTACCTCAAGCGACGTTTCTTTTTTTGTTGAAACCGTTGAACCTTCTGCGCCGGAATCCAATTCACTTTCGAAATCATTCTCAGATGGCAAATAAAGATATTTTTCTAAACCCCCGATATACATTTCTTTCTTTCCGTCACTTCCTATCATTTCTCTCAACTTCTCCCTAATAAAGTGTCTATATTCTTTATCGGCCAAGATTACTTCTTCCAAAGGCTCGCCATTTCTCTTGGAATGTGCGCTATTCTTTTCCCATTTGTCGTGATTAGGTGATTCCATTTTTCTTAAGATTGAATTTCCCTTATTGTTTTCGCAAATAAAAACACCGGCATAGGGAAGGGTACAATTAAAGCGTTTTTCCTGAATGAGCATTCCGGTTTTCCTGAAACATGCGACTCTTTTCGGATAATGAGGTTTATTTATTAAATAAAGCTGAATATTTCCGAGTGTCGGTAAGTCTACTTCATGCTTTTTCCCATTCAAGAAAGCATCATAATATGGTAAAGGGCTTTGATTTTCTTCCGTATTTGGATCTAAAGGATTAAAATATTGCTTCAGACATTTTTCTAAAGTTTTCTTATTTATAATCAACTTATCTACCTCAACCTCTAAATGTCCCTTGTGTAGAGCATGCCAAAAATTTATCAGTACGGATTTTATAATGTCCGTTTTCCAATCTGCTGTATCTTTGTATCCAGGAATATAAATGCTAGTCCCCTGAGAAGTTCTTCGGAAAAAATCTGGAATGCTATCGGATTCCCGAACTGGCTTTTCATTTTGGCAACCGAATGATCCGTTTCCTCGGCGAACTTTCTGATCTTCGCCGCGATGGCTCACAAGTCTCAACTTTCCCTGAAAAACACATTCTTTTTTATTATGAATACTAGATACATAGATTATATTTAGTGCCGAGGCCGCATAAAATGAACCTTTCCCCAGTCCAAAAGAGCCTCCTTCTTCGCCGCTCTTTCCGCTAGCACCTACGGATTTCAAAAAACAATAATACCCGCCGTTACGATCGTCGTCTTCGCCTTGCAAACCTAGGGTATTAAAATCACTAATTTTCAAAATATTGATTTTTTTGCTTTTTAAAATATTTATTGCGCTTTCAAAATGTTCTACGCAATCCTTGTTTTTAGGAAAGTGTTTTTTACAAGCTTCCATAGTTGTTTTCAAATTATCTACGTCTGGAATGACTTTGATATCTTCTTCGAGTAATTCAAAGCGGGCTATGGCTGGTTTGTCTTCTTTCGTCTCATGCGCATCAAGAATATTTTGGATGGCTTCTCTAGCGAGAACCCTGGAGATATTAGTGTCAAAGGCTGTTCTTACCGGATCATTAAAACCGTCTTCGTCGCCATGACCTACGATTTCGAACTCATAAAGCAGTTTTTGAATTTTGGTGGCCATTTAAAGTTTGAAGTCCATTTTCTTTTGAATTGAGGTTTGAAATCTACTTTTTGTATTTCTCAATTGTTTTTCTACGGCACTAAATATAACATCAATTTCTTTATCAGTATATTCATAAGCGTTTCCATTTGAGCAGTTTCCTAGAACTCTCAGAGTTCTCAAGACATTTTTTGTCCTCAAAGTCGCCAGTCTTTTAAATCTATCGCGCTTTTCATTAGCAGTTGTCATTTTTAATCCTATTGTAATAGAGAGGTTATTATACAATAGGTTAATTTTTTTGCAATAAAAATTAACGCCAAAAAATCACGCCCCCAAACACAGCGGGGCGGCGCGAACCCTGTTGGAATCCGTTTTACCCCTCACCCCCACGTATAACCATAGGTGTCTATCCGCTGACGTCAGTCGGCGGTGCCGCGACCTAGCGGCAAGACAGAGCAGGCGGCCTAGCCTGCGTAGGAGCGAGACGGAGGCGCAAGCCGGGGG